>Ga0207877_10054_pt1 | contig 145068 bp, 111 predicted proteins | sample LinPmetageLP29_FD_184046 | JGI IMG/M metagenome (GOLD analysis project Ga0207877, IMG submission 184046) | Marine viral communities from the Pacific Ocean - LP-29 (SPAdes) | ecosystem: Environmental > Aquatic > Marine > Oceanic | place: Pacific Ocean | collected 2009-08-23
TTTATCCCCCCCCCCCCCCCCCCCTCTTCCTTCGGCAGCCGCTGTCCCTCCGGCTACTGACGCTGTAAATAGGCAGCAAGAACCTTCAAGAGGGCGCTGGTGAATCAGGAGGCTTCACTGCCACATCGAAGAGTCTGGGATTAATGAGGAACTATAGAAGCTTTGAAAGCTTCAATAATTCCAGCGATCTTTTTGCTCTATGTCTATTTTACAGACCGCGAGGACACCATGATCCTTTTCAGGCCGGCATCTGTTGAATGTGGGCAAGTTATGTGGTCATACGTGACCATACGGTTGCCTACTATGTATTCGCACTCTTAACTATTTAGTCAACAAGTCAGTGTTGCATGATGTCAGTGTGTTAGCAGGTTAGCTGACTAGGGAGATGAGACAAGATTAATAGCTCATAGATGGCCTTGTGGATTCTTACATCAATCATCATTGAAGCATAATTCTTCGCTTCACTACAACACTTGGCTTGGCTCGTAAAGGGATCTGACTTTACGACCTGATCACGCAACAGTAGCACTTATATGGAAGAGTTGCTTAAGATATGCAAGATAAACCTTGTTTCACATGTTTCAACTATTTCTGATACACCATCATAATGAGGTCGTGAGTCGGCGAATTTGCATGTGTACCTAGAACCAGGTGCCTTCGTTGCCCTTGTGGATGAATGCAAACAAAGTCCCTGGGAAGCGAACTTGGGTGGTTTGTTGGTTGTTTGACAGAGACTCCGTCTTAAGAAACAAGACAAATAGAATAGTCCTTTCCAATCCAATGGGCTCCAGTCTACTATGCTCAGAGTGAAGAATTGGAGATGATGAGATATCGTATTCACAAGTCTATGGAGGTATTTCTGTCCAAGTGCTTAGCAAGCCGCCCACCAATTCTTCAATGGACTTTCTGATAGATTGGGCCATCACGCCGATCATGTATAAGTGTCGGTAAGTGTGAAGGGTAGCCGTTCGTGAAACCTTGAGGGCGGGAAGTCTCCAAACCCGGGTACCCAAAATGCGGTGATCGGTGTGAAGTGCTGCCGAAAGTGGGATTCGCGATTCGAGTATGAGAATGTCCGCCAAAAGCTGCCTCGAGCGCGGATAATGCCGCAGGCGTTTGAATCCATTAATTGCACTCATTGATCGGCTGGTCTCAGTCTCCACCAAGCAATGAATCATCCTGAATAAGATGGCAGTTCTGTATCAAGCCAAACAATGTGCAATGGGGTCGAAGTCATGTACATCGCAGCCAAACGCACACGGCATCTAGATTGCGGCGTATGCAATTATGTAAAATGATCCAGTATTTCACCCCTCATCTTCGCTGCTGCCTCCAGCGTGACCATTCGGCGCGCTCGAAGGCAGCTGGGTCGATTGTGGAATATTGTTCGTCTGCCGCCGGGTCGAAGTCAAAGCCCTCTCCCCCACAAACTTGTCCCCAGGCCAATCCTTTTTGCATACAGGGCATTTCTCAGCCTGTTGCATACGGAAAAAGTTGCGGATGCAGTGATCATGAAGTCGACCAGGGCAATCACGGTCGCCACAACGTTGACCCTGCAAATCAGAGTTAGCTGTAATTCTCGATATCCGACCACATATCAATCCGTACCACTGTGACAATATCCCTGCAGGCAGCGCAAAACTTGATGCGCTCCACTTTTCGCCCATTCTCATTTACGTAGTTGTATGTATCGCACAGCCAGCTTCGAAGCTCCATCAGCGCACGAGGAGTCAAACTGAAGTAGTTCTTCCTGCTCTTCTCCAACCAGCCTTCCACAAGGAGGTTCTGCATCACTGTCTCGGCTTGTGTCATTGTCAAGGACTGCGCTGCTCCGCCTTGTGTCTCGGCATTCGTCGACCGGCGGCGATTGGTGTCTGCCGAGGAAACCTTGGCCAAATGGGTAGCTTGTATCGCCGTAACCACCATCCCTTCGGTGGTCCTTGTATTATTCGTGTCGAACATGTAATCCAGAATGCGCTTCACGAAGGCGGTCTCATCGGGGGTGTAGGTAGTTGCGAGTTGGGTCAGCGCATCGACGTGAACGTTGACCAGTGCGTACACCCGCTCGGGTGGGCGTACGGGGCTATCTTGGTCCGAGCTATTTGGTACTTGGCGCAGGGAGCTTCTAATTTCGAAGTTGAAGGGAGAAATCGCGGTGTTTGCTTTGGAGATGTAGGAGGAGAGGTGTTCCTGAGTTATGTCCTCTGGATCGATAGTGCGGCCCTCTGCAGATATTGTAACAATCAGTACAGATCCACCAAGTGTCAGCTCAGTCCCAGATAGCATATACACACCGTGCGCTGAAGATATGGCGGCCAGCACTGGCTGCGCTTCCTCGAAGGTCATGGAAGAGCGGGCCATGAAGGCCTGCAGGAAGGCGCGATTGCAGTCATTGTAGTCTGAGTTGTCCATGCTGCTGGGATGATGGTCAAGCAGCTTGATGACCTCCTCCAGAACAGGGTAATATTGTTGCAGAGGACAAAAAAGTTGGATGTGACGCGGTCCGACGCGCCGCGAGTGGAGTGCCAAGACTTCCACAAACTGAACTATGCGAGTCACAGCTTCACCTTCAGATGATATCAAAAGGATATGAAGTGATACTACGAAGATATTCCAAGATTCTCGAGACTAGGAAGTTAAAGACAAAGGCTTGAAAATTAACAAGCGACGCATTTCCAAGGGCCCAAGGTTATGCCGCTGTTTGTCGTAGACATAGGCAAGGTCGAGGTGATAATCATACGTCTAGCGCATAGCCTAGGTCCTCGGTCACAGAGCTTCTTGGTCTGTGGACGACAAGTGACTAGCGAGAGGTTGAAGCTACACCGATCGTCGATAAGCCCTCCATAACTTGCATTCTGTCCTAGTGGCTGCTATCCACGTCCGTAAACATGTTGGCAATCATGATTAATGAGTCCAACCATTGGAAAAAGATGATCATGTCAAAGATTTATAAACTCGCAGGTCTGATATCATGACGTAGAATACAATGCGAACCAGCAAAAGATGCAGCCGAAACCGCGACCGCAGGCGCTTCGTCACACACAGGAAGAGGAATTCGAACCACCCACTGAGATCACCGAACGCCAAAGACGGAAACACGAAGGCACCGAATAAAACCAGAATTTGTGGAAAACATCATCGCCCAATCGCTTAATACCTCCGACGAGTCGGCTCAGGACTGGGGCTGCGGCTGACGCTGCGCGCGTCCCGGCCACGCTCCCTCAGCCACTTCTTCGTGCTCAATCGTATTTCCCGGTCTAACTCAGGCGACGGGTTCTTGCGATGGATGAAGTTGCAAAACCCGCCTCGTACGCACCCTTCTCCGCTATTCAGTCGACAGCAAGCTTCGCGGAAATCTGTCACGGGCGATAACTCGCAGTAAATCGGTCGCGCGGCATACCAGCGGGAGTTCAGTGTGTCGCACGCTTTCTGGGCGTCTTCTTCGTATTTGAATCGCGCGTAGACGTTGCCGATCAAATCTAGAGCATAGAGCGTTAGTGACTGGCGTGAAGGATTGCGAGGAAAGGGACGCAGATGAGGAGTTGCGATGAAACAGACGTAGAGAACTTACGGTCATTGTTATTGTCGCAGACGACGAGCTCTTCGAGCTCACCGTACTGGCAGAGCTCACACCATACGTCCTCGTAGAAGGCGTCGAAGTGGTTTTGCAGCTGGCTCGGGTTCATCTTGGTCTTGGGGTCGTACAGCGGGTTTTGATACATGTTGGGCATGAGGATGGTCTGAGAGTAGGACGGCTTGACGTGCTTCCGAGAGCAGCGGTCGCCGTGTCGGCATGCACCGATCTTGTAGTAGAAGGAGCAATTGACCTTGTCCTGCTCGGTACCGAAGATGGAGGCGAGGTAGTTGGCCATGATGGGCAAATGTCAAAGATTCTTCTGAGCCAACTGCGGAGGGATATAGACGGAGGGAGTTGGGGGAGTGAAATGTTAATAGAGGAGATAAGAGATGGTCGCGCAGGTGGATAGAGGAAGTAAGAGATGATCGCGCAGGTGGATCGAGAGGCGCGACAAGTGAAGGATTGGCGAGGGAGCGGTCGACTGCTTGGTGATATCGGATGCCTGAAGTTTCTGGAGAGCTCCAGTGGCGTGCTGACTAACGCCAGGGAGCTTGCATCGGACGGAACAATAGGATCATCCGGGTTCATGCCTCAGAAATTGGGTATAGCCCCTATTTAGGCTTAGTGTTAGAAATTTGCTTAGTAAAATTTACACCGCTTTATTCACCGCTTTTAACCTCCCGCAACCATCACCATTTCTCCACGATCTATGCATGAGTCCCCTTCATAAATATGGCGTCTTCACCCATTGCGCTTCCCTTTGCTGAGCCAGACAGCGGAAATTATGTGCGTCTAGGATGGATGCATCTTACCGGTTTAGGGCCTTACAGTGACCTTTTAGGTGTAACTTTTGGTTTTTTGGGCTGAATATGCTGTTTTAACTGGTCGGTCGGGTCGGGGGGGCTAGGGGTATCGAGACGGATATTGAGCTTCGATTTGGTTGATGCGCATCCACACAGAATGAGGCCTATAAATCAGCTAGCATCAAAAATAACTTTGTAGCTGGTGGTTTAGTCCCAGTTGGTGCGTATCGAAGCTCAATATCCCCCGGTCCGATCAGTCAAGGCAGCATATTCACCCCAAAAACACCAAAAAAGGGCTATCAGACATATCGTCAAATACGTCAATCAAGGGTTCATTCGCTATCAGTCGCAGAGCTCCCTAGCTGGCGCATATAAAGCGCTTGGCCAGCTAGAAAAAGGGCTTCCATGAGAGGGACCAAGCGGTGATAATGCTATCGAAAGAAAACCATGATACAGTCTCCCGAGGATCAATGCACAGCATATGTAAAATACAAACTACAGATAATATGATTAGATGTTCGTAAATGGACGCGGGTGTTTACCCGAGTTGACTGGTACGGCCCTAGATGTTTGTGGGAATCTGCACCTGATAGAACTCTCATCCGCAGTTATGGAAAGTATACATAGATATAAGTTTCCTTTTAGATTATCTTTTTAAACAGATTGAAGCTATGCTAACAGAACTGATCTCCGCTTGAACATGACGTCGTAGCCACATCCCACGACATTATTAAGCACCCCACCGAACAACCTCGAAGCCTAAGAACGGCTCCAGCTTCTTTGGATATATCGAGTCTCACTATTAGCAGCTTATTTTCATATTGACACCTGAAAAGGTACGTTCGTGCGATGCTCAATGTTTTAGCCATTTGCTGCGTGTGGTTGGGCTTCGCGTATCCCGAAGATGTTTGATCAAGCAAGAATGGCTCTCTCAATTCACATCCGGATCTGCCGCTGAAATACTAGTCACATTGAAGCTCTCTTTTACTGACCAACTCTACAGCATCAAACATGGCAGCCAAGACCATCATCGTCACAGGTGCCTCTCGAGGTAAAAGGACCACCCCGCCTCTGTCAGAGCTCCAGACTCACAGTCATCTCAGGTATTGGGCTCACGATTGCCAAGTATCTACTCTCGGCACCACAATCCCACAATGTCGTGGTGGTGGCCCGCAGCATCGAGCCCCTCCAGAAGCTCAAGGAGCAGTATAGCAAGCAGGTCGAGGTGGTGAATGGCGACTTGGCAGACTTTTCCCTGGCCCAGAAGGTAGTCGACGCCGCCCTCAAATCTTTTGGACGCCTCGATGGAATGGTTCTCAACCACGGTATTCTCGGACAAGTCGGCAACATCGCTACGGCCGATCTGAACGAATGGCAGCAAGGATTTGATGTCAACTTTATGAGCCTGGTTGCTTTTGTACGTTGCTCACTTCTGCGCTCGAAGCTCTACGAAACACATCGCTAACTCACAATCACAGACCAAGGCAGCTCTGCCGGCTCTTCGCCAGTCAAAGGGAAAAATCGTTCTCACCTCGTCCGGTGCCGCCACAGCCGGCTACCCTGCATGGGGCCTGTACGGAGCCACCAAAGCAGCGATGAACAGCCTCGCTATGACCCTGGGCAATGAGGAGCCCGACGTGACCTCTGTGTCTATCCGGCCCGGCATAGTCGACACCGATATGCAACGGGAGCTGCGCGACGACCACGGATCAAACATGAGCACTGACATGCACTCCAAATTTACCACCATACACAAGAACGGAAAGCTTCTAAAACCGGAGCAGCCGGGCCATGTGATGGCCAAGCTGGTGCTTGACGCGCCCAAGGAGATCAGCGGCAAATTTTTATCGTACGTCTTCATACCCTACGACTCGGACAATGCTAACAGAAGGCAGGTGGGACGACAAGGAGCTCGCGGCTTTCCAGGCATAGATTTAGATATTTATTGGTAGATACATATGTATGAATGGATACTATACAGCAATCAGTATTGAATGCCACAAATCGCGATGGGTGAGAAAATTTCAGTTGAAAATGTTGTAATCAGCCGAAAGATGAAAAGCATTACATTTTATAAGCATTAGGTGCAGTACACCTTCATACTTAGCATGGAATGTAGATTGTTCATCATACAAAGAGGGTAATGTGACTGTGAAGGAGTGCTCCCATACCTAACAGATAATTTTGTGTTGGGTGTGTCGGCAGCTGCCGAGTTTCGAGACGAGAGTCGAGAATATTCCTACAATCCTTCAAGAAGTTAGCAACAGCGTCCCAACTCCGTGATCGTGTACAATGCAAGCAGTGAAAATAATATCAGTTGGTCCGTTTGGCTAGGACAGGTATAGTCACCATGGTTTTGTATGATAGGGGCGACAACAAGGTTCATCATGTAGAAAGCAAGAAAACAAGGGAGATATGAGCTTACCATTAGTGAGCATCCTCGGGATGAACCAAAATCAAATCCATCCCGAGGAAAATTGGAGTCGAGAAGACTTTGCAAGATGATGAAGGAAGAGAAATACGCGAAAAAAATCCTGCGAATAAAAGTAGCTGTAGGCGGTGTGGATCTGCCGGCTGGAAAATATAGGAAGCCGTTGCGCTAGAGACTTGCTCTTTCAAGGTCGGGCGTCACGCGGTTCTCTAAAGAAATATTCCGCCGGCGTGTTTCTTCGCCTACGTTTATTGGGGCTCTATCTCATCCTTGTGATCATATTCAAACTATCACATTTAAGTTATGTCTGACAGAGAGTTCAGCTGTGAGTTTTCTTTCCTCAATTCTCGGCACGCCGCGCGCATTTACTGACCTGTCTCCATTGGTCCAGCAAACGACGACCTGTCGCTTCCCAAAGGTATGCCCGGATTCTTCGCTTTATCCTCACTGTCTATTGCCATGTGTTGCCCCAGCAATTTCATGAAAGATGCAGCTGCTTCGCCGAGCCCCGCCGTTAGACCATATTCACTGACTTTGCCTGGTATAGCGACGGTCCAGAAAATCATCACCGAGATCCTGCCTCCCTCTTCCGGTCAGACATTCTCCAAAGATGCACGCGATCTGCTCATGGAGTGCTGTGTCGAGTTCATCACCTTGATCTCATCCGAAGCGAACGACATCAGCGAGAAAGAAGCCAAGAAGACCATTGCTTGCGAGCATGTTGAGAAGGCACTACGCGAATTAGGTTTTGCCGACTACATCCCCGATGTCCTGGCCGTTGCTGAGGATCACAAAGAGCAGCTGAAGGTGTGTTTCACCACGTTCCTCTGCTCGCGGAGCTGGGTCAACTAACACGGTGGATTCATAGTCTCGAGAGAAGAAGCAGAGCAAGATGGAGCAAAGTGGGCTCTCGGAAGAGGAGCTCCTTCGGCAGCAGCAGGAGCTTTTTAGGTCTGCTACTGAGAAGTACAACCAAGGCCCCGAATAAGCCGGCCACGACGAGATCTCATGCTGGTCATGGAGGAAAAAGATGCCAGGCGTTTTGCGTGTTTTACAGGGGCGCTGGGCTGGAGTTATATTACGGTATTTCTTAATTTACGAAGGCAGCGACGGAGGCGGGATATCTAATAGCATGCTTTGACATCCTACAAACTGGAAATACAGTCCCTGGTTTATGAGAGTCTTACCAGCAGGTAGCCTTGGAAGATTTTTCCTAGTTGCTTGTACACTTGGGTGTTGTAGAGGATTCAGTAGGTTACTAGTCTTCGCACTCGAAATGCAGCAGCCTGTCACTAGGTGTTGGCATCGTAAGTCAGATCTTGACTATAGATCTAGATACTAGGGCCTCAAAGAGTTAAATCAAGGATAAATAGTTCATGGGAACTAATAGCACATGTAGAATTTTGACAATGCGAAACTACTCCATCTTCACTCGTTTTGTTCAATCTGCACAATGTGACATTGTTCGTTTGCTCCACTCGCTGCCAGATATCTCAGGCTTCTATCACTCTCACCGCCCGATCCTTCATCACCTCACCGCCGGGTATCTCAGGCAGTTTGTCACCTCACCGCCCGATATTTCAGGCTCTATTCCAGTCCCGTGATCACACCAAGACTCGGTCCCCGCTAGTCCAAAATGGGAAGGCGAAGTCACAAAGCCAAAGCTCCTCGCGAAGCTGATTGCGATTATCCTCCCATTTATCCTGATCTTGTATTGGACAGGATGCCGCCATTCAAGGATGAGCACATCCTGGTATGCCTAACCCCTCGTCCTATTACTTCCATCTTGAATACCTCGCTAACCTCTAATTCAGTTGATTGCGCCGGGTTCGCAAATGACCCTGGCGCAGCTCGGCCTGCCCGAGACATTCACGCCCGCGCGATTCCGCTTCCCCACGCGCATGTTCCCCGCCGAGAAGGAAGGTGAATACGAGCCTTACAGGATCCGCGAACAGAGACATGAAGTCAAGGTCACCAGCGACAATGGTGCGCCCAAGGAGACTCTAAAGGAGGATGTGGAAATGAAAGATGCGGAGTCCGCTGCTCAGGACGGTTCCAATCCTAAGCCTGCTGGCGAGAGTGTCGACGGGACTGGGAAGACCGAGGACGCGACTCAAACTGTCCAGGAAGTTCTCTACGAGGAAGACGTCACCACCGATGAAGGGGCGGTCTATCCGATTCAGGATGGCCGCATCGTCGACTGGCCCTGCTTCTATGCTCTGTTGACTCATATTTACAATGCTCTGAGCCCACCTTTCCACACCCCCATTCTTATGATCGCCCAGCCTGTCTGGTCTGCGCGCGATCGCGAGGTTATCACCCAATTCATGTTCGAGAAGTTCAAGGTGCCTGGCTTCAGTCTGTTGGACTCTGCACTTGCTGCATGCTACGGTTACGGTGTAGCGACAGCCACGGTCGTCGATGTCGGCAAGGGTAAGGTGGACGTGACCGCAGTTACGGATTTTGGGGTCAACGAGCACGGCCGAGGAATTGCACTCAAAGGGTGCGGCGGCGATGCCATGACCGATCGCCTTCTCGAGCTACTTGGTCCCAGAGGATTCACCCGAGAGATGTGCGAGCAGCTCAAGCGCAGCAATATCACCGAGATTGTGCCCCCGGGCACTCCACTGCCAGGCGCAGCAGCTACCGCGCGCCAGGGTGTCAACCCCGCAACTGCCGCCACAACTGGAGCAGATGGAAACGATTCTGCCCCGCGCGGGCCTGGCGATGGTACTCAAACTGGTCCTGAGAACGGCATCGAGGATGAGGAGGGTGTTCTTGACGTTGCAGCAATTGTCAGCGGCAATACCACCGAGTATCTCGCCAGCATGGAGAAGGACAAGCCTGGCAAGAAGGGCGGTGCTGCGGACCCCAAGTCTAAGCTCCCCAATAACAAGAAGGAGAAGGCGACTTTCCAATTTGAAGAGTTTGTGCCAATGGAGGAGGAGAGTGAGGCCAGCGGCTCCAAGCGCTACATGCGTCACAGCCGGGAAATTGAGGTTGGCGTCGAGCGTTTCCTTCTGGCCACACCCAGCCATCAAGCTGCAGACCGTTTGTCCAGCGGCATCTTGGAGGATATCGCAACTCAGATTCACCACACCATCCTGGCTGTGCCAGATGCTACCAAGCGCAGCGAGCTTTGGGACTCCCTCATCATTGTCGGATGCGGCAGCAAAGTTCGGGGTAAGTCTATCACTCTACACACGCTCAATGCATGGCTAACTCTCATTTTCCAGGCTTCACCCAGGCGCTTCTTGGCGTCATTACCCAAAAGTTCATCATCTCTCCCTCTGCCACCATCTTCACATCTGAAATTCCTTCCACCTTTACCACCTCTCCCTTCACAACCCCTATCCCGACCGGCGGTACCAACACTCCCGCCCCTCAGCCCGGGCCTCTCTCCGCGCGCGTAAATCCTCTGCTCGTGGCCGCTACCCACAACAACCCCGGCATGGCTGTACCAGGTACACCGGGCATGGATCCCAATGCCGTATCCCACTACCGCTCAAGCGGTCACTCTCAGACCCCGACCTCCGTGAAGACCCTCCGGTTCCCGGAGTACTTCCCTGATTTCAAGGACCAGGGCAACAGCAATACTCCTGGTGCCAGCGCAGGCCCATCCGGTGCCTCGCAGGGTGGCAATGGCACTGAGGAAGCAAGCTTCCTCGGCGCCCAGATGGCTGCCAAGGTCTTCTTTGTGCTTGACCAGGGCTTGACCAAGGGCTACATGAGCCGTGTGGAGTACAACGACAACGGACCGTCGGCCATCCATGAGTACATTCTGTAAAAGCAGGATGACGGTTTTACGATTCAGTGCACAGGTTCTGCTTTGAAAAGGTTTCGATTTAGGCGATGGGGTTGATTTGGTTAAGGCCTTTTTCTTTTGTGCTATGCCATGGTGCCTTCTAGGAAAGGAACGCCGGTGCAGGTGAGGAGTTCGGTTCATATTCTTAACTTAGCTACTTAGCTTTCAAATACAACTGAGATTCAGTGTTATTTTACTTTAGCCATATGAAATCGAGCGTAGCCTCAGATACCACCAATGGCCCTGGGCAGGATAGATGAGTAATGTAAGCCGGGTCACGTGGGTGTGGGTCGTTATCGTCCCCGGCGCCGCATCTTCTTGTCGTGATCTCGACTCACCTTTACTTCACCCTTCTCACGACTTTGCATACCATAAGATCCCGACAGTTCTGTACTACTATCCAATATGCCCCGCGCTGAAGCAGGCTCGACAAAAGCCATCGGCAACAAGATCAAGGCCAAGGGACTTGGCCGACTGCGGTGGTACTGCCAAGCTTGCGAGAGACAGATGAGAGACGAGAACGGTGAGTCCAGTCTGGGTCCCTGCAACGTTTCACGCTGCTTATAATTTTTTCCTAGGATTCAAATGTCATGTGGCGAGTGAAAGCCATGTCCGACAAATGCTGCTTATCGGTGAAGACCCGCGTCGCCACATCCAGGATTTCAGCCGTGAATTCCAGAAGAATTTCGTCGACCTACTGAGGACCACGCACGGTGAGAAGAAGGTTCATATCAACCACTTCTACCAGCAAGTTATCGCAGAGAAGGAAGTGAGTACCTACCTGCCTTTTTACTCTGGGATGAAGATGCTAATCTGAACTTTTTGCAGCACGTGAGTTACCCTCTCTTGGGCGTACTAGCGCATACCTAACAGGCCTTTGACAGATTCACATGAACGCAACGCAATGGAAGAGCTTGACACAATTTGCGGCCCACCTGGGAAAGGAAGGCATTTGTCGAGTCGAGGAGACGGAGAAGGGATTGTTTGTCTCGTGGATCGATAACAGCCCGGAGACGATGCGCAAACGCGAAGCAATTATGAAGAAAGAACGGCAGGACAAGGGCGACGAGGAGCGGGAACAACGGTTGATTCAGGAGCAGATTGAGAGGGCACAGGCCATGGCTAAGGAGCGAGACGAGGCGAGCCTCGAGGATAAGATGCTACAACGTGAGGACGGGGAGAAGGTGACATTAAACTTTGGGTTTACGTCGAAGCCAAAGGATACCAAGCCCGCTTCGCCTCCGTCGATAAAAGCGGAGACAACGGAGACCCCTGCAGACCACACAGATGGGCCAACGACGGCCGAGTCTGCCCCAGCTGCGCCTAAAATCTCAATGTCCTTTGGTGCTCAGAAACCGAAGAATGTGTTTGCTTCGGCGGCTAAGAAGAATCCCCTCGCGGGGAAGAAGGGCCCTGTCATGGCTCCTCAGAAGAAGATGACGGAGCAGGAGAGGATTATGAAAGCTGAAATGGAGGCTAATGAGCGCAAACGATCTCGTCCTGACTCTGGCTTTAATAATAAGCGGCCGAAGATCTCGCTTAGGTGAACTGCATGATCATTATCATGTGTACCATATCTGTTCTGCTACTTTTGATCTATGACTCTATATACCCCATCAATGCCACCTCTCCAGGGCTGTTGACCTGACTAGCTCTTGCTCACGGATGCTGTGGACTTTCTTCGTTGTGTATTTTCATATATTGCTCAATTAATCTGAACGTTGGAATTGATAGATGCTTAAACATGAGGATTCCCATCTTTTCTGCCTCAGCGATATATATCCGCCCACCGGAGTTTACCACCGTGATATCGGGAAGCACATCAACACAATTATGTAACGTCCATCTTACTATGGAATGTCATAACTTTTTCAAGCACATCGTCATCGCTTCCATTTAAGAAAAACCCAGAGACAATTCAAATCGACCAAGCTTACGACCCACCATTCCAACGCAGGGGTACCGTCGACTATAATTTGCCCTGTAGCCCCGCAGCCCCACCACACACACATTTTTGCTTATATAGCCCAAAATGGCCAACCAATACATGAACAGCCCGGGTGGTCTAGTGGTATGATTCGCGCTTAGGGTAACCTAAGCACTCCTGCGCGAGGTCCCGCGTTCGATCCGCGGCTCGGGCCTGTTATCTTTTTGCATTTGGAAAGATTCACGGCATACATAGGCTTATTTTTGGTGGTGCGGCAAGTGTGTATGGATGGAGACGACACGTTTGCCGAAGATTGGACGCTAAAAGGAAGAACGCTCTTAATGCTAGGCTGCTTGTTAAATTTTAGAAAGAACCTCGTGAGATCAAACTATATCGATGAGACTATCCATGTTACACGATAATCCAATCAATCGAGATATGTCCAGGTGGCGAGCCTGCATTTATTGAACCCCAGTTGCAGGCACGGGCAGCCCGTTATGCCAGACCACATCTCGATTCTGTTTCTGCATCTCTTCAACAGCCTTTTGCTTGCGCAAGTCTCGAGCTTGCTGATCCGTCAGGAGTACAAAGTCATATGTGAGCAACGGAGTGCCCATCTCGACATTATACTGGGATGCCATAGCCGGGTCTGTCACCTCGGACAAATCCACTATCAAAGACTCTTTAACTCCAAACACTGGATCTGATGTTTCATAGGGATCACCACGAGGATATAGAGCCCTTCCAAGAGTCAGTTACTGCTTTCTCCATGGAAGGAAATGGACTGTCACGTGCTTGCCCTTACTTAGCTAGTTCTAGATAGGAGAGAATGAGATCACCCTTACATCTCCCATCAGATTGATGCTTACATTCTGGTAGCATATCAGAAGGTCGTTCCAGTAGGGATCCCTCTAGGTATTAAGTCTCTATGCGTTCGCCTGTTTTTTGAGGCACCAAGCTAGGTTTTTAGCTAGCTAACGTGGCCTCACAACTTCGCCTCTTCATCACCCCTGTTTTCTATCCCTACTTATCTCTACGCGGCCCTACCAAGGCCTTTCATCCTATCCGGTCCAATCCCATCAAGAGAAGACCTATCTACCTATTTCTGCTTAGGCTTCTTATCCCAAACCCTCATAGTTAAGCCGGTTGACAAGCGCACACGCTAGGCAGTCTAGCTCGCATACTAGCTTAACGCGTTCCGAGCACGTGACCAACCTAATTCTACCGACCTTAACCGCGATACCATTGGTCGGATCAATCACTTAGTCAGCCAACATCCGAGCCCGGCGCTACTAAGCCTCGAAAATCCCTATCCGTAGGACTAGCCAATCAGCCATCCGGCGCTTCACTAAGCTATTAAGAAGTTCTTATAGCTTACTACTTATCTCGCTATTGCTCTATTGCTAAGCGGTCCCCCGGATCCGGTCAATCCGCTAGGAAGGCCCCGTACTCGTAGGTCGCGAAGCGCTTCGGTAACCTCTACAAGCTTAGAGAGCCTATTATCGAGGCCTACTATACCTCGACTAGCTATACCTCTACCTCCCCGCCTATTTACTCCTTCCGCCAAGTTTAAGCGGCCTAATCTACTAACCGTAGTGCTACGAGCCCGATATTCGGCGAGAGAATACTCCCTACTTAGAATTCCCCGTCGCTTTACGACCCTTGCTAGCCCCGAAGCAAGTAGTACTCCAAGCAGTGCTTAGTAGGAACAAGCTTCGGCTTTAGATTAGGGGCCACGGCCAATCCCGGCCTTCGTTCCCCCTATTAATAGTTCAACTTCATCGATCTAAGAAGCTAGTTACTAAGACGAAGAGATAGCGCCCCCTTAGGAGCCTACGGAGATCAACTTTACCGATGCATAACTAACGTAGATAAACACTCTACTACGTAACCTACTAGCGGATAAGCAATTCGCCGCCCGCCTCCGCGGCCCGAGAGGTCCGGAAGGCCCCCAAGGCGAGCCCAGACGCTTAGTAGCTACCGATACTACTTAGAAGGCGTCCGACGTCGGGTTTTTCGACCCCTCGATAGCGGACGAAGACGGTAACGGCGTAGTGATATTAGGTCATACCACATATTATACCGACGTCGACATATTCATCGATCGGCTACGAGACCTAACAGTCCTTAAGTCCGAGGACATAGTACGAGCGAACGTATACTCCTGCCTAAAGGGTAAGGCCATCCAATAGTACACCTATAAACTAGCGCGCGATACCAAAGAAATCATACAATTAAGCTCCTTAGAGGCCGGGTAGTATAAGCTTATAGCTAAGCAATTCCGCCTAAGTCGCACCGAGGCGCTCCGCCAACTAGAAACTACTAAGTTTAGGTAGCGCGATATTCGTGTCGGACGTATACTAAGCTAGTACGCCTAAACTATACTCCGTCTCCTCAAGAACACGGGCACGACTAGCACGTACGACTAGATCCTTAAGATCGTAGACAATCTCGACGCCTTATTAGCTCGTAACTTCGGTCAAATCCCGGAAGACATATCAATAACGGACTTCATATCCAAGCTAGATTTCTATTTTAAGAACTAGCGACGCTAAGTTGATTAGAAACATACGTTTACTACTACCCGTCGTCCCTAGGACCAACGACGCGGTATATAGCCCCCCTAAACCCAATATCAATCATAGTCATAGTCATAGCGCTTACCCACGTTTCAGGCTAGAAACCAAGCACGGCCCCAAGAACCCTATCGGTCGTAGTCACAATAGCCGTATTAATAGCCGTATCAACCTCGCCCTTAGAATTAGACATCTTACTAGTTCCAATCGTAGACGCCTTGGGTAGAGCCTCGCCTAGCCTAGCCGGATTAGCGCTAAGCGTAGTACTAGCCTTACCAATAGCTATACCAACCGCAGAGACGCCTACTATAGTTTACATAGCAATAGGGTCAGTAGAAGGCTATCGCTAATACCCCTTACAATTTATCGAACTTCTCTCAACCGGCGGCGCCCGCTAACCAATAGGGGCGTCAGCAACGCGGTCGACCTTAGCGCGCTTTCCACGCTAACATAGGAAGCGACCACCCCGACTCCTAGTTCGAACCCCAAGCCGGAGACGACGCTAGTCACTAAGGCAATTACGCCTAAGGTTATATAGCTAACTACGAAGAGGATTTAGACGCCCCGCCGATAGGCGATAAACAACCTTACGATAACGAGGTAATTAACGAATATACCAATCAAGCCCCGATAGCCTAGACAGCCGTTCCGGAGCTAACCGTTACTTATCTCTACTACCGTAAGCACTTTACGTCGATAAACAAGCTCTATACGTACTTACTCGGCTACGCGCCTCTTATAGCGGTACCGGTACTAAGCGAAGTAGTCGCCAACTTCGCCAATACTTCAATCCCTATCATCGAGTCGAATCGTAAGCCTAATTCGGCGCTAAGCTTCGCCTTTCGATCGTGGAGGTACGCAACCGCTACCGTCGGATTGCTAGACCGAAACCAAATCGTTACTTACTGCCTCGATTCTAGCTACGTAATAACCCTTATCGATTCCAAGCTCGCCCGCTCCCTTAACACCAAGCTCCTAACTAACGACCCAATCCCGGTTAAAGGAATCGGTTCATACTATATATCAAGCTATTACGTCTATATCCTAGTATTCTTTACCGCGTCGAGCGCGATCGCTAAGATTATTATCGAAGCTTATCTAGTCGACGAGCTAAACGCGTAGCTACTAATCGGAACCGACGTTATAGGAACCGAAGGCTTCGTCCTTGACTTCGCTACTTACAAGGCAACTATTTAGTCGTACGACAATATTACGTTTCCTATCGCCTTAAGGGCTAAGCCCAACCATATTAGCCGGCGCCCGGTATACGTTACGTAGAAGACTACTATATAGCCGAATACCTCTAAAATAATTCCAATTAAGATTAAGACCAAGCTACCTAGGGAACGCGACTTTATCTTCGAACCCGACACTAAGTTTGACGCCGACATCCTAGTGTAGTTAGTAGACGCAAGTTTCGTAGCGGTCCTAGCGCGAAATACCTATCTCCAACCGGTTACCGTTTAGCGTTATATACGTATCGGTACGATTATCGAAGTAGATTACACAATAGCCTTCTACGTCGTACCGGAGGCTACGTAAGACATTGCTAAGCTCTACTACCTAAACCGGGAGGATCTAAGGCCTAAGCTAGTCGTCTTAGAAGAACAAGCACCCAAACCGGATAGCCCGCGTAGTAGGCCTCGACGTATAATACGTAAGAACGGCATACATATCTACGGCGACGACGACGTAATCGCTAAGCTAAGCGATATCGCCGACGCGTACGACATTTAGCTTCGCCCCGGAAAGTAGCCGGGAGTAGTAGATATTCCCTAGGAGCTATAGATACGACTCCCTTTGCTTCCCGACGCCAAGCTTCCTTATACCCAACGGTACCGTATCGGCCCTAAATCCGAGAAGCTAATAGATAACGTATTTAAGGACTTACACAACTAGGGCAAAATAGTATACTCTACCTAGCATACCTATAGCGCTTTAGCGTCCTTTGTCGCCTATAGGACAGTTTGGAAGGACGGCAAGCCCTAAGCAGTTAGGCGCCCCGTAATCGACTATAGACCCCTTAACAAGTCCCTAGTCCTAGACCGCTATCTACTACCATATTAGGATAACATCGTCAACCTAACAAGGGGGAAGAAGTTTATTACAATCGTCGACGTAGTTAAGTTTTTCTATCAATAGCGAGTCTACCCCGACGACATTAATCTCTAAGCAGTAGTTACGTACCGCAGATAAGAGCTACTACTCGTCGTTGTCATAGGAAACGCGAATTCGGTAGCATACGTCTAGCGCATAATAGACAACATCTTACGCGCTTTCCGAGCTTAGGATCGTACCTACGTCGACGACGTCGTAGCCGTTTCCGACACGCTCGACGAACATATTGCTTACCTCTAAGCCCTTTTTTCTACCCTCGCTAAGTTCAATATCTACTTAGACCTAAAGAAAGCTAGAATAGGCTTCCTATCTCTTATACTACTAGGGAAAGAGATTGATAGCCTAGGCATAACTACTAAGGCCGACAAGCTCAAAGCTATTACGTTACTAGATTTTCCTCGTACGTATAAGTAGCTCGAAACTTACCTCGGCATAATAGGCGAGTTTCGACACTATATCTATCACTATACCTAGAAAGCCGCCCCCTTACAAGACCGCAAGAAGGCGCTTCTCTAAGGCAGTCCTATTAAGGGAGCGCTAAGGCGCGTATAGTCGGCGAAGTTACTACTAACGGAGCCTATATAGGCTAAAATCGCCGCTTTTAGCACCTTATAGCGAGAGTTTAAGGAGCCTAAGTAGCTAGTATATTATAATCGAGACAAGTAGCTATATATTACTCTCGATAGTTCTAAAGATCAAGGGCATAGGGCGATAGTCTACTACGTAGACCCCGACTACATATATACTAACGTCGCTATTACACCCCTAAGCACTAGGGTATAGCCGATTCTCTTCCTTAGCCGACTACTTAGCACCGCTAAAAAGAACTATTGGCCGACGGAGCTAGAGGTCTCCGCGCTAGTCTAGGTAATCCGAAAAGTACGGCATATAGTCGAGGCTTGCCTACCAAACAAACTAGCCATTGTCTACACGGATTATAGCAGTACCGTAGGCATCGCTAAGGTAGCTACTCTAGCGTCGACGTTAGTAGATCGGATCAATCTACGCCTTATACGTACGTCTCAATACCTTCAGTAGTTCCGCCTACGCCTATTTCATCGCCTAGGCAAAGAAAACAAGGTAGTAGATGCCCTCTCGCGTCTCTAAGCCAATATACCTACTCTACCGAGCGAAGTAGACGATCTAGACTTAATCGACGTACCGTATATACTCGTTACGTTAGCTATCGAACTTTCGCCAAGCTTTAAAGCAAAAATACGACAAGGCTATCAAGTAGACACGCGCTTAGCGGCGCTAATTAGGACCCTTACTACCGCGGAGGGCAATACTAACCCTATTAAGCCGAAGTTGCCCTACCGTTTAGCCGACGGATTCTTATACTTAACCAACAACGTAGGCGAGGAGTCCCTAGTGCTCCTATAGGCGATATTAGTTGACGTTTTCAAGCTTATCTATAATAAGCAAGGACACTAAGGTTTCGACGCGGCTTAGTAGAAGCTACAAGGTTTCGTATTCTACAAGGGAGCTAAGCTCCTAAAGTAATACATCTAGCACTACCCGGTCTATACGGACAATACGGTATATAGGCATCGCCCTTACGGCTCGCTTTAACCGATCTTATCCCCCCCAATCCTATTCCACACGGTAACAATAGACTTCGTTACGGCCTTACCCTTAGCTAAGTACGGCTTAGACTACGTATTAACGATAACTAATAAGTTCACGAAGCTCATCGGCCTACTAGTAGGCAAGGAGACATAGTTAGGCGCGGACTAGGCTAAGGTAGTCGTAGATTATATCTAGGCCACGAACTAAGGTATTCCAATAGTTATTATCTCTAATCGGGACCCAAAGTTCGTCTAGGGGTTCTAGAAGGCGTTCTTCTCTAAGCTTAGTATAGACATATTCTACTCCGCCGTATACTACCCCTAGTCTAACGGCTAGTCCGAACGAACTAATTAGACTATCGAGATTATACTCCGGCATTAGGTCGCTACTCATCCCGCGGAGAATTGGCTAAGTACGCTACCTACCCTCCAAATAGCCACCAATTCATCGATCAAATCAACTACCGGATACTCCCTATACTACTTACTATACGGCATAGAGCTTCCCCAACCCTAGGACTTATTGAGATAAGCTACTCCTCGCGATGCTAAGTTTATCGCCCGTATAGATATAGAATCATCGATCGTATTTGCATCGATAGGCATAAAGCGTCACTACGACGCTAAGCACAAGCCCATCTACTTCAATATAGGCGACTTCGTCTACCTTCGTTTAGGTTACGGCTACGATACTCCCTACAACAAACTCCTACCGGCTAAGCTCGCTTAGCGATACGTCGGGCGCTTCTAAGTACTTAAGCGCATCGGCCGATTGGCATATAAGCTAGACCTTCCGGAGTCGTAGAGAATCCACCTAGTCATTAGTATCGCTTACCTTAAGCCAGCGCTACCTAGTAACGACCCCTAGAGTCGCTAATCTTATACGGTATATACTCCGACTAAGGACTATCGCTTCCCCAGTGAAACTAGGTATAATATCGAAGCTATCCTCGCTAAGCGAGTTCGCCCGGCCCGCGGTCGCGCCCTAGCCAACGGCCCTAGGAAGATAATTACTTAGTACCTAATTAGATAGGCCGGCTAGTCCGCCAAAGAAGACCGCTAGATCCCTACCGCTAACGCCGTCGGCTATAAGGAGCTTATCTAGGAGTTCGAGGAGCGCTACGCTTCTCTTTAACTTACATCCTTTATTCTATTTTACTTCGTATTATCACTATTAATTACTCTATACCAACCTATTATTATATAACTCGTTATTCCAAGCGCTTTATATCTAAAATTATCTACCTTATATACTATATCCTTTAACGTATTATCTTGATTCGTCTTTCTAAGTCCTTTGTATTCTCTATCCTTTAAACTACCCTATCTTAATTTAAACGTCGAGTCTTTCTCTTACTTTATACTCGCCTTAGTCTTACGATCTACTACTCCGTCTTTCTCCTTGCTACTCTTACTTTCTATATTCTTCTTGCTATCTCTTACTCGCGATTATACCGCCTAACCTAGACGCCGACGCTACGACGATAATATTTCGCCCTAACGAGAAGCACGAGTTCCTAACTAGGTAGGAACACGATAAGCAAGACTATAGACGGGCTATCGGCAACGAGGAAGTCCTAAATCGTCCTCTTTAGACCCTAGACTATCGCCTAGGACCCTTCCCTACTAAATAGGAACGCTAAGCCTACATAAACCTATTCCGACGTTATCCTTTCTACGATAAGGTTTAGTTCAACGCAGACGGAATATTTAAGCTACCACCTATCTACACTACGCTTTCTAATAAGCTAGTATTTATAGTCGCTAAGACCGTAAGTTAGCACGACCGAGGCCGTAAGTAGCCGGCTAATTTTACGCATAGCGGGGACATCCGCATTAAGCGAACTCCTAAGGACCTAGCCCCCTACGTCGATACCTATAGGCTCCCGACGGCACTAGTCTTCAAAGGTTACTATATACTTCTCGGGCATAGCGCCGCGAAAGCTACCGGAAGCTAGAAGCTCGCAAGCAAGACCAATAAGTAGCTAAAGAGGGGCTCCAACTAGTCTAACTAGACCGTCGGCTCCGTCGTTCTCGCTACTAACTTTACCACAATACCCCGTTCGATCACTTACTAGGCCCACGACTCCTCTAGCTCTATTATCGACCTTACCGCGCTTAGGCACGGCAGCGCCTACTCTAGAGACACAGTCGCTACCGATCACGACCACCATTGTATACTCCTTACTAAGAAAGGGCCTAAGTAGCCATTGATTTAGTAGGTCAACGGATACTATATTAAATACTCTGCCTATATATAAGCATCGGTCATCTCGCGAGATTATTTCGCCGATGCCCTATTCGACTACAATACGGCTAAGCAGAGAGTTTACACTACCAACCTAAGCCCTACTTAGGACAACTCTTTCGAAGCAGCAACTACGCGCCCTACTCGCAACGCAAGCACCACGAGCGCCGAGCTACGGACTACTACCGAAGGCGAAGATAAGTCGAGCGCTTCCTCTAGCGAAGACGAGGATAACCCAAACCAAGCGGACGAACAGGCTATAGCCAGGACCGGATACCTTAAGCGTTCGCTTATCCACACCGAATACCCGACTAGCAGGAAGAGACCCCTAGTTATCGATAGTACCACGAAGACCCTTTACAAAGTCTTCAAAAAGCATTTCCGCCGCTTAGTCAACGAGATTAAATCGCTATCGGTACTACGGGACAAGATCGAGGACGCCGATAACACGCTTAGTAGCCCTCTCGCCAAGGAGATCATCCTTCTACACAATACTATCGAAGAGATACGCGCCCAATTCAACAGCACGGCCGATAAGATCAAGTAGGACATTATAGCCAACATCTCCGACGAGGAGCTACGCCCTCGAGCCTTAAAGCTACTATACTTAGTAGCCCCCGGCACCGAGCACTAACCTAAGGACTAACCTAACCGACACGAGTCGGAGGCCAATCTTCAAGGTCTCGAGCAGTAGGCAGCCCATCAAGAACCTATCGAACTTTAGCCAACTAAGCCAATCCATAACCTTGCCAGCGACGACGAGGTCGAGCATAAGCCTATAGAACTTAACCCAACCGACGAAAGCCCCACTAGCGACAGTCACCCTCAGGAGTCGGTACCGACTCACCAAGCTACTCCGCAACTCACCATCCCAGGGCTTAATCTCCTACACCACGGCTTCACTGCCGTCAACGCCCAGCACGAAGGCGAAAACGCTAAGCAGGACGACTATCCGCCGAGTTCAGACCGTTTTCGCGTTTAGTTCTTCATTTTACATTCTCTTTCACATTGCTTACTTATGTCATTACACCAAGCACCCTGCCGCCTTCCCTTTCTCGTTATGCGATGCGGACATCGCTTTTGATGGCCCCGGCAGATGTCACGTGCTTGCCCTTACTTAGCTAGTTCTAGATAGGAGAGAATAAGATCACCCTTACATCTCCCATCAGATTGATGCTTACATGGACTCACGTTATCAACAGATCGTATCCAGGCTTATCAAGCATAAAATGCACATGCCCCGGACGATTCGGATGGCGCCCAAGTCGCCGAAGCATCCCTCCTACCGGCCCATCCATGGGAATAGGGTAGGGGACTGGTACAATGGCCTTGAAAAAGAAACGACCCTCCTTGTCAGAATGCAATACCCCTCGTCCATCGGGTCCTGTGCGGTTTGGATCCTGCACATCGTAGAATCCTTTCGAGTCTCCTTCCCAGACATCAATTTTGACATCTGAGATGGGATCCCCTTCTGTATCTTTAACCGAGCAAATAACGAGTAATGGCGTTGCATCGGGATCGCTATGCAGAACAGCCCCGTTATCCTTTTCCTTTGCATCGTGGGTATGGAACGAACCCAGGACCGTGCCCTCGGTTGCGGGTTCACGTCGTGGATGGTTGATCGAGTCGACTAGTAGACTCACTCCCAATGTATCAGAAAGGAGGATCATCTCATGTCGTAGATCGTCGCTGATTTGACCAATTTCAGTTAGGAATTGGATGCCTGCTTGCCATTCTTCTGTTGAAAGGCGTGTCTCGCGACAAAAGTCATGTAGGTGGGTAACGATGCGCTCGTGGAGGTAGCGTAGACGGGGATCGCGGCATTGCGAGTTGACGATGTGTACGTTTTCGGTGATATTCTCGGTTGTTAGGTCTTTCATTGGCGGGATGGCCGTTGCTAGGGGATCGCAGCGACTCATTTTGAGGATGTGATTGAATGTTAGATGAAGAGGCTACTGAGGAGGTGAGATTAAGACTTAATATTGAGGAAGATAGAAACCCCACAAGTACTCAGCTCAAATAACAATGTTGATGTGGGGATTCATGGGGCCATCTTTAACCATCTTTAACCCCACATTGCGGAGGGTGAAGAACTTTTAATTGATACTTGGCTTATATCTTGGTTTATTCTATTAGACTGTGATCTATTCCAAATAACGTCGATCGATGATCCTCGGTGGATCCGCGATTGTCATGAGTTCCCTGGTTGCTCTTCGCATTCTACATTATTCGTTCTTCTGTTCTTTTGCCTCCATGTGGCCAAGATAGCCCATTTGATTCGGTGTAAATCTTGTCGATAATGAACCTTCTGGTATCTAGGTTCGCCACGTCACCCAAAATAATATGCTTCAAGCTGTCAGTTGGGAAATTCTTTTCATACACGGCTTGACAGGTCTGAGAACACCAAGGTCCGGCCTCAGGTCCCGCCCCAGCCTTTCTCTTGACCATACTAACGAATAGAACCCCAGGTGCAATGCTCCCCTCAAGGAGGTTAATTCTGTCTCCATCCAGACCTTCCTTAAAGTTTCGCACCTCCTCGCTTGACAGTGACGGTAATTCATCGTCTTCGCTGTCGTCACTTTTCTCTGCTTCTTCTTCCTTATCCGGCTTCTTTGGATCTAGCTTTCCTCGGTAGATAGTCTCCCATCGGTCGGATCCATTGCTGAAGCATCATACCCCGAAACTGGTAGACCTTGTACTTGAGGGAATCGATGTTGAGAGTATCCATGGTGAAGAAGTGAATTGTCAAAGTATTCTGTCACTTGCTCCAGTGAAACTGGATTTGATATGGATAGAATCTTGATGGACAGTCGCCGGGTTAAAGGAATTGTAATCAAACATCACCTGAGGTCTCTGATGCCCCACTGGCGCCGTGTCTTCATCAATGGATTGGAGCTCTCTAGAAGAACTCGATAAATCCCACAATGCCACAGAGTACAATGAGAACTTGACAATGCCAGAAAAGGCTTAAAGGGTTGATATTGAATGTCAATTATGCCGAATACCTTGTTCCTGGCTGCTTGTGTTTGAGCTTTCTTTGTTGGTCGATGGAAAATAGACCTAGTTTGCAATAAAAGAACAATACCAGTTTTACCCTTTCTTGCACCAAATAAGTCGTATCGGCGCTCGTGGACAAATATGCAAAGTCTAGTTTAAAAGACCCAAGTATGGGGTTTAGAAGACCTCAAAATTGCAAATCCGGATTAGGATCGCGCATAGAAGTTGAAAACGAAAACAGGCCAGCCAGCGAATTTGCCGTAGATTCTCATGCATCAGCCAGCGCCCTCTTTACAATGTCGACTTCCTCAGCTGTTCCGCAGACCAAACCTGCTGTCTCATCACAATTCTCTAATGGCCGACTCAGAATATCCTCCCCCTTAGCGGGATCAATGGCCTTTCCTCCAGCGCATTCCACCACTAGCGCAATAGGAAACAGCTCATACAAGCGACGCAGCTTCGCCGCGCTCTTTCCCGTCACTGGGGACAGATACACGCCGTGACCCTTCACCAGCGCATGCACCACGTCTGGTACTAATCCACCACTGTAGCGCAATGTATATTTATTCTCAATATACTGCGTAATAAGGCGCATATAGGCCTCACTCTCTGCTGCTGCACGGAGATTGGCCGGGGCAAAGTAACGTGTCTTGAATGGCGGGCCCGCGAGTCGCACGTTGGACCGAATAACCTGATGGTCCTGTGCCCCAGGGCCTCCGATCCCGATCTCAAGACAACATGGCTCGCCACCGGGAACCCTCAGGGCAATAATAGCCGTGGTACGCGGCCCATAGATGCCTAGGACGGCGGCAATTTGTTTCTCAGAGGGCTGTTGGTGGATCGCCGACGCGCCGTCCCAGATGCCTATAATAGTGCCCACAGTCCAATTGGGCGCAATAATTGAGCTCCCATCTAGGGGGTCGAAGGCGACTGTGTACTTTTCTGATGTGGGATGCACATCCGCGGCTTGACCATCGCTAGCAGGCCGCTCCACGGGCTCCTCTTCGCTGCTCGCAGTCACTACAGAGGGGCACTTTGCAAGCGCTGCCCGAATAAGGTTCTCTGCGGCAATATCGACATTCAACTGGCCATCACCAAATGCGTTTGTGGTGCCCGCGAGGGAGACGTGTTGTGACTGGTGTAGCGACTCTGCGATGCTGGAGATACAGTCCAGAAGTGCCGGTAGCACCGAATTGCACAGCTCTGTGCGGGCATGGGGCAGTAAGAGGCTTTTGAGATGGCTGGCCATATCGAGCTGAGGGGAAGATTTCACTCAATCAGTTCGATAAGGTTGTTTCGGGGCTGCACGACCGCGGAGGAGGGGTAGTGATTGCTGCCGGCAAGACATAAATTTTTTGATTTAGAAAAAAAAAGATAAGATAACTGAAGGTGAACCAAAAAGCAGAACATACAACAGCAGGGATTCGCTGGTGGTCACCCACCCAACTACTAACCTGCCGGCGTGTGGCTTAAGTACGGCTGAGCGGACGGGAAGCCCTGTTCTCCACACCCTATGGTCGTATGTACTGAGAACACACAAGAAGAAGTTTATATAGAGCCATAAATAAGTGAGCGCCTTAGCGACGAGCAACCGGAACAATAGGCCGAAGTTCTAGGGTGCAAATACTCTTGAAACGCCACTGTAGTCCAAAACCCTATCGATTGTGCTGCAGCCCTCCCTTCCAGAGCGTGCAAAGGATACCATACAGACAAGGAAAAAACGATGTCAGACATATTGAACGTAAAAGATCCTATGCGGCCCTGTTCCGTTAAGCGCCTTTTCAATCTTACATTTTATTCAATGATATCTCGCCCCCTAGACGTTATCAGTGAAGTGGTGATCATAGGTGCTTAGCTATATATTCTCGATATAAATAATAGGGTTTGCCTTGTCAGGCCATCGTATAGTCCTTCGCGATATTGGACATAATCGGCCCGTCGATCAATGCTCCGTCTAATCAGGAGCGCTAGGCGGCCGGTTTTCCGCACTAGAGAATATAGGCATACGACGACAGAAATGCTTGTTATCGCTGGTCACCGCCCTAGGTAGTGGCAAAGATATACCAAGTAACCTTGGGAAGTAGTGAAGCATCTGCCACCAACCTTACGGTTCAATAGGTGAGACGTCATGTTTAGAGCATGGGAAGATTCGCCGTATCGCCACACGAGCCATCATAAATCATCATCACTTAAATAATGGACACACCGTCATTATTCTATCCAAAGACCCTGTCTAAAGCCGACTCTACTACGTACACCCAGTATCTCACAATGTTCAACAGAAGCGCATGTGATGTCCACTTGAAGCTGGATAGCTCGCCAGATGCAACATACCTAGTGGCAATTGCCAACAACGATGAAGGAGCCGGAATCGAGGACGAAATCCTTCTTGATAGGCACATTGGAAATAAAGATGGTTAGTGACATCTATACCCAACCGTTCTTTCAAACAAGGCTCACCAGATTTGATATCAGGACATTTCGATTGGAATAGCTCGGGCTTCACCATGAGTGCACGAAACATAACCCTCACTATGGATGGGCCGGATGATATGCCTGTTCTTCATTCCGAACTCAGGGATCCTTCTGGATTTTACGTCCATAATGATCTCATTTTGGGGACACATATTGAGAATCGGAACGGGAGACTTGTTTTCGTTGATTAAATAGGAGGTGTGTTGAAATGCACCGAAGTACTCAGGGTACTTTGAATATAAACAGCAAAATATCCCCGGAGGCCGTAAATACGTGCCAGTTCATAAACAGGCGGTTGGGCCACGGAAGCCCGTATGTAGCCAAGTTATTGTGTGTTTACCCGCTGAATCATAGGTTCAAAAAGCCCTCGCAAAATAACACATAATATCTGTCTTACTTTTGTGGTTAAGTTCGAAATCGTGATGTCATTTAATTGCTAGTGAAGTTGACTTTAAAAAGAGACATTGATCCACGGTGCCTGGAACGACATGGCAACAGTTCACCTCCTTTTACCCCATTACCTGCGGTCCCAAGAGCATAATCACTCAAAATTAGAAGCTACATGTCGTTGGAGCCTTGCTCACTCGCAGCCAAAATTACCATATCGACACGGCCGCACATTCTGCACAGGATAGGCTACGTACGGACATGGGCGGATCAGATAAAAGAGCAAGCTCTTCTCGACAGAGAATTGCTCAATTCTGGATGGTCGGAACCATGTCAATCGGGTATAGATGATGAGATAGCGCGACACAAATCGCCATACAATCCGTTCCCGTCCGAAACGACAGTTGGAAAGGAAGCTTTGGCTTTGAAGGAAGAATACAAAAAGGAAGGGGATATCAATGATCCCCTTCTTGTTAGTCCTGCAAACGAGGAATGCAGCCTGATCTTGGCTCCGATTCTAGGAGGGACTGTTCAAAATGCGCAGACACTGCGGAGTATCAAGGGTTGGAGCAGTAAGCACAAAAGAGTGCTTCTTTGAAGAGAGCCATATCAAATCAGGAAGTACGAGGATGTATTCCTTGCACTTGGCAAATATGAAAAGATTTCCAACTTACTGCACTCGCTTCGTTGGAGTACGGCTCACAATTCTTATGTTACTAAATCGGCACGGTATCGACACTTGGAGGTAAATCATGCCACCGATGCTTTGGCCCTTTTCGTCGACATGAAAATAGCCATGGTCATATGGGGTTCACGTAGAGGTCAAAGTTATGTGATACTCGTTATGTGAAGATGGGGTGTGGAATTAAATAAAATATGTACATGAGAGAAAATTTCAAAAGAGGGTATTAGGACCGCCAGAAGTAGTACGGTCAGCTTTTCATCAAGGAGTGAGCTTATAAGTGCGACTCATAAGCAGGTTCGTGCGTAACGGTGATGGTCGTGTGTTGGTATACATGAGAGGCAGGCGTCATTTCAAAGTCCATTGGGACAATATGATCGGTGGAGCCGGTGCCTTGCATAGCAGCGATTGTTGTAGAGAGACCCTTGTCTTCGGTCTCCGAGTACAAGTTGCCGTTTCTGGACTTTTTCTGTCCGGTTGAGAGGTCATAATAACCATCATCGCGCTTCTTCGATCGCGTCTCTGCCTCCAACACAACGCTCTTCCTAGTCAAGGTGTATTGAAGCACGTCACAGAATCCGGAGAGCGTCATCAGAGCACCTGCAACACAGAAGTATGCCACACTCGGCCCTTGTCCACCGACTGATGCCATTCGGCCTGCGGACAATGGGAGTGTCAAAACGATGTAGACGATAGGGTACATGACCATGTAAGAAACGACTTTGTTTAGTCGGCGGAGACTCTCGGTGTAGCTGGCTCCCAGGATCTTGGACTGGGCCATCTTGCGTCGTAGCTGGACGAACATGAATGCGTAAAGAGCCAGGTTCAAAAACTGGGCGGCGAAAATCCAGAAATAATGTGTCCAGAGGCGGAGAGCGGGGTGTCGGGTGCTCATCCAGCACTATTCGATCGAAAGGAGTCAGCAAATCAGTTTGATAGCCTGCGGGGGCTGGTAAAATAAGGAGGAACCAGGACGCACCCATGCCACAGAAGGCACCCAGACATATTGGCCGTAAATTGCGATTGGGATGATAATGAGGACCACTCCAAAGACCCAGAGACCGACCACGATAGACACAAAGACCCTGTGACTGATCTGACGACCTAGACTGACGTGCATGAAGGTATGCAGGGCGATAGCAAGCACGAACAATCCACTCATTGGGTCACCAATCTGGAGCCAAATTCCCTGCAAGAAGCAGCCGGCATCTGTTGCGCGAATCGCGTTCTGATTGACCCATCTCAGACTGACAATGAATCCCAATCCCTGTATAAAGTCGGCCAAGGCCAAGTTGTACATGAGGACGACATACTGATTGTATCCGATGTAGCGATTGTAGTACTTCTTCCAGAAGATGAAACGATAGGTTAAGAAGGAAAGCAAAGCAAACGTGGCTCCCAATGAGATAATGGCTAAGGTCCCGATCGCAATAAGACCACGTTGTTGTAGCCCAGGCAAAGGATCGATAACCCACGAGCCAGCCGCTGCGTTTGCCGAGTTGGCTGCAAAAGAGTTTGGAGAGTCATATTCACGACGCTGGAGCATTTGACCCTCAGGGAAATCCCGAGGAGCCAGCATCCATGACAGCAGCAAGCTCGACATGACGGCTATGGGTGTATGAATCAGGTCTTAATGGAGGTCATAAAAGTCTCTGGTCATTACACGACAGAGTTTTTAAAAGGGATGTTTCTCATATAATGGCCTTGTCCGGATTGGCCCCTGAAGTCCACTATCATTCAGCTTGAGCCCCACGTTTTGCATCGAAAGTGAAGAAAGCACGCTGTAGGGAGGAGAGGCAAGGAAATTTGACACGGGATACTAAATCGTTGCTTTGCCCCAAGGATCACTAAGAATCTGCTAGCGAACCTTGTTCATGGAAAGGATATTTTGGAAATTATTCTGTACTTTTTTCATTCGCCTCCGCGGCCACGTCTACAGTGGAGACTTCGGGGGTTCCATATGGCCACCTGCTACCGCTACACCGTACTCCATACGGAGTAAGGTCTAGAGAAAAGCTTGGACCTTTGATTAACAATGCATTACTCCGTATTTGTGACTGTCTTTGCCACCGGCTTAATGGCCGGCTGATTTACCAAACATTCGTGATTTACAGAGCTGTTCAAGGGTGTGGAGGAACGGCAAGTAGAGAGTGAGTGTTCCTGGGTGTATTAGGGTTTGTTGATGGTGGAAAATGAATGTGACAATTCAAGATTAGCTTTACCAATGACTTGGTGTATAAAATCTTGGCGTGTGGGATATCCCCCGAAGCTCCATGGAAGCAAACAGTAATTGCTTTACATAGTTAGTTACTGTAACTACAACATGTGCTCACTGGGCGACCAAAATAACGGGTCCATTTGGCGACCCACCTTGCTCGTGCCTAGAGCCTCGGATCGACAGGATTAATATGCTTCAACGCCAGGATTTTCGAAGCGGGGATCACCAAAGCCAAGAGAATATCATAACCCTTTTCATCCATCTGCCTAATAAGAAAGACCTCTGAAGTAGAGATCGCTACTATGTAAATCAAAATTGGATACCGGTGTACATCACATTCAACGTTCGAAGTTATGTAACTAGCAATGGTATTTTTAATAAGCCTCCTGAATGGGAAGTTTGTTTATCACGGTTTTTTCACCGACAATACTCGATAAAATATCGCTGAGGCCCAAATTAAATTCAACTTATATCCGGATCTGAACCTAGTACAGTGCCGTCATTAGTCGGAAGGGCGACCGGAAACCCCATCGCGGGATATTATTCTCGAAGATCTACGTGCGGAGTACATACTCTCCTTTTATGAGACATTTCCCCTATATCAAACCTTGCACACTACGGTAGGTTCGTCTGACTGAGGCAAGCTGTGTTTGGCTTCTTATGCCGTTGTAAGTCAAATAAATCTGTGGCCTTGAGCTTCTCGCGACTCGTGACCGGACCTCTGGACTAACATCCAGTGTGCTATATACCCGTACTTGCCACTTCTTTGTGAATGTTTTCGGGGTTTCCGTAATATAAACTCTCAAAAACAAAACCACCTACGCCCCTTACACGGTTCATCATGAACGCATTGCGATGTGATTAAAGCCTCGGCATGTTGACGGGCTAAGATCTCAGTCGATCAAATCCATGTAGAAAGTGGATCCCAGCGCGTATGTTATCCAACGAGTAGAACTTGCAGTATCTGAAGAGAATATGCGTCCACGATTGCCCTAGACCCGCAGCGCGATATATTCGCCACCAAAGAATTTCCGGTAAAAAGTTGGCAGCAGTCAGGCCCCAGAGGAATCGGAACGTACCGTCGGGTCATAGACGGAACGTATTCCGAAAGCGGGTCCCATATCCCGCAATTCAGTTCTGGGACATTTGACATTACTCCGCATTCCCAATTCCAACTGAAAGCTGTCGAAGAACCTAATCTTGCAATCCTTGCATTTATAGCAGAGACAGATTCATGTGTCTCGGTATTTAGACAGAACGTTCCGTCCATAGATATATAACTAGTTAGTTACTTGACTTAACTAGTTAGTTATATCGACTGACTAATTACATAATTAGTTGACTAGTTATAGTTAGTTGGCCTTGCGGAGTAACTTATTTGTCCCGTTAACCCCGTTCAACCCCACTCTTCTATTGTCCTCCGACGGTCTACTCGGTAACCTTTGCCTTAAACTGGCCTAGCTTGGCCCCCTGGTCTAGCCCTTCTATATTTTAGTGCCACTCGGCCGATATCTTCTGCGAATGCAACCAGTGTAGTCCATCGGTCCAAGGGAAGGCGCTTGGTAGCACAAATCAGGATTATGCGTGGAGATGGATAAAGGATGGATAAAGTGCGCATCGCTTGCACACGATTCTCTTGTGCACTGGATCCTCTTGTGCACTATTAACTAGCCAATGATAACTAGTACTTTGGCAACATATTTTGAATAGCTGGTTGCCGACCAGTCCACCCAATGGTCGATAATGGTCATGGATTATGAAGGTTTTGTGAAAGAACTACGCATTTCCCACCATATGCCCCAGGTGAAGTGGTCTTTGAGAGACGTCTTCGGCTTTTTCTAGAACTCATTTAGCGCCTCAACTTATCAGACACTAGACATGTTGAGGATATGTCAAAGACGATCCGCGGCACCTACATGTAGGCATTTTGCCGTAACGGGATTCCCAACAAGACAAACATGGCCTAGACGCATTCGACAGACGGCTCGCTCATTAAGCAAGGTTTTGACCTTGTGTAGATCTCAAGGAAGAGAGTTCGGGGAGATTTGAATTAAGAGCATGATCCGAACCTCAAGAAACATTCGGGGGGCATGGCTTTGACCCTTTACGTCTTGCAATTTCCCTCCTGTGTTAAGCGTGTCTCAGCTTCTGTCGCGACGTTTCACCAAGTGGTCGATTAAAGTAACGATCGACAAGCAGCGCTGAGCCCCTACACAATTCCACCAATAAATTTCCATACATATATGTTGCGGCCCAAAAGCCGTAATCACCGCACCAATCAAATGATCGATGAAGTCGGGCCCGGCTTTCCGGCATGATGAGGTTGACGGGCTCCACTGTTCACCTTTCCGGCGTCTGCTACCCGATTAAGAAAATGGTTGAACCACCTGAGCACTTCGTGGCATCCTGTACATACTGAAACACTGTCTGCTTGGTCCCTCAAAAAAATTCATCGCGGCTATTCTAAAGCAAGACAAAGATTCTATTCGATGAACCTTGAGGGCTACAACGCAAATGCAGGTGGACCGACTCTCGGACTGATGCAAGTATCATGCGACAACTATCCGAATGGCCAGTGCACGGATTCTATCCAGGACAATGTTAACGCAGGCACAAACTACCTGACGTCGCAGCTCAATTCGACTGGTGGAAATGCGATCGAAGCATTTGGTTCTTACAATGGGTGGTTCACGGCTAACAGTGGACTGAATGATAACAAGAGTCTTACGGTGGATTATCCCTGTTCTTCGGAGGGTCAGTCAAATGGTATTCCACAGAAGCCGGATTATCTGCATCCGGTGCTGAATGGCTGGTTGATGGGTTTGGATGTCTACGGCGATGACAACTGGATCGGTACTTACCATTGCGATCTGGTCTTGCAGCGATGGCAGCAAGTGCTGAAATTGTATCGGGCAGGTCTGAAGGCCTCGAGCTTATGCGTGTAATCTGTAGATCTGTAGATCCATAGAGCAATAACATTTGATTGTAATTCATGTGTGCGGACAATAAACATTGTGAAAGTTTAGTCGGTCGCATCAAGAGTTTATGTAAATTGGTCTTCTACACTTCTGCTGTCGCTGTTCCTTTGCTGTAGGTAACTTTCATGGACACAATAAATATCTTCAATATACCATCTCTCTGTGAGTCTGGGGGCTGGGTTTGGTTTAAATCCGGATTTTGGAAAGCGACCGCCGCTTCGAAGCAGTTTCGCTGAGCAGCCAGACCCAAGCCATGGTCTGCCAGGACACCAAGGGCACGCCGGCGCCAAGTAGATTATTTTGCTCTCTAAGGTAGAAATAGGTCTTGGAGGTCTGAGAAATGCAGAAATGATACCTTGGACACTCATATATTTTTCCCCGAATGATCCGGCAAATTGTACCGGCTTGATGCCCTGTAAGAAGAGAATCCCCTTATTGTAGGATCAATCGAGTGAGCATTTGCGTTGTGTGCCATGACAAGCCTACTGGCTTGCTAGGTCAGTGGCTGAATGAGAAGTAGACTGTCCAGAAGAGTACATGGAGTTTCGCGTTCTCGATAAAGGGCAAGTCGTAGGCGACACAAAATAACTAAAATCATGAGAGATACGCATTTAATAAAGTGAATTGTCTCATTTCATGTCATTTCGAGTAAATAAAATACTACAATCATCATTCGTACCTTCAGGATCTACTCATGGACACCCGATCAACGTAGAAGCCTGTTGTACTCATAATCCGAAACACCGACCACGACATGCAAAGCCCTCACTCCGTCTTTTGGCGGGATGCCTTACCCTTGTCAGACCACGGGAAGTGCCAGACGGGGACGATAAAGAAACTATTGCTTGTATCTGCGATACCGGCAAACGCTGCCCACCAAGCGAGGAACGCGGCGAGAATATCAAAGAAACCACCAGCCACGAGAAGCTTCGCGTTCGGAGCCCCCTTCTCGTCACGGACCATATAGCCAATTCCCAGGAGGAGAAATGCCAGATCAACGCAGAAGAAGAGGCTGAAGAAAACGACAGTTGACTTCATGGTGCAAATCAACAGCACAAAACTGAAGATAAACCAGCCCTATAACAATCACGAGTCAGTTGGGAGACTTGGTCAGGGTCTTCAGGTGACAGGCTGAGCTTACAAAGAGAAAAAGACCGAAAGAATCATAGAACATTCCCATAGATCCATTGTCGGCTTGAACCAGCTCTTCTGTAATATGAAATCCACCCGAAGTGAAAGTAATTGCCATTGAAATCCAGAATCCACCGTATGAAGCGAATGCAGTCGCACCAAAGGTGTTTCCAACGGCCATCTCCCTAAATAGAAAGTAAATATTCGTCCAGCATTTCCCATGTCATTATTTGTACGCACCACATCCCAGCAAGAATCTGAACAAAACCTCCATAGGCGTACGCAGGGCCCACCCACATGTAGGGCTCTGTGATTCCACGCGCTTTCATATTGATACAGCCCGACACGAAGGTTGTTAGGGCGAAACCGCAGAGACCCAATGGAGCTGGATTGGCGATCTTGCGCTGCTCCACGGGACCAGGACGGAATGCGCCCGGCTGGAACTGCCCTGCGAATGGAGGGTAGAGGGTTCCGGCTGTATTGACATGGGCTAGTGGGCCATAGTGGGCATAGTCGATGTGCTCAGACTGGTTTGTCTGTTGATGTGTGATTTTGTCACCATCGGGAATTCCGGCTTCCAGCTTTGGATCAGATTGGGAGTCGGAATTGGACATTGCGGATTGATCGGATATTTTCTGCTTTCCCAGATAAGTTGGTACGACTTGTAGGAATAAGAAATTCGGTCAGGGCAGGGAAGCTACTAAAATATTAGGACCGGGGGAAGGAGGTTCAGGAAAGACCAAGAGTCATGTGCATCCTTGTGGACGCAAGCTATTGGAGGGGATCGGCAATGAATTGAGTAGTATGTCGAGCGCTATATCCGGAGAAGACATGATCAACGAATCGACAGCGATGCAAATATACAGCTTGCAGTTAAGATGCGGGGAAAACCTTGGAACTAGTTACTTTCCCCACAATATGACCGACATCATGGACTGACGATGACGAAGAGCATTACTGCATTCGTCTAACTCCGACTGGGGTACGCGGGGTTTCTCCGAAACTATCGTCTCGGACCAAAGAAGCTTTCGCGCTTTCTCCACGATTCCGTCAATCACCGAGAATATTCGCCCGGGGTAACTCCATCGCGGCTATAGAAGGCTATTCATGATTGTTATTGGGTGGCTATCTCCTCAAAATCTTGATGCCAATGCGACCATGGGGGCCTGGATCCCGACTGGGACTGGATTATGCATGTGAACTGACGTGGCGAATGGTCGATGGAGCAAACGATAGATCTTCTCCTGGTTCACGCGGGGTAATATAACCCTGAAACTTGAACCAACGGTACTAAGAGTGGCTTCATAACCGTACCACGACAGGGCCCACGAGAAATAGATAGCCAAATGAACTATGGTTATGCAGTACCATTCCAAATAAAATACTACCGAGGTTCTCTCAGTTGGAGTAGACTCCAATCCGGTAGCAAGAATGGGCATGATGTACATTCCAATGGCAATCATCGCCTCTTAACTCCACAGATTTACAAGGAGAATAACTCCGTCTCATCATATCTCAATCAAACAGCGGTGTCCCTCCGGTGCCATCAGGGACATGTCGCCCAGCGCAGTCGATGGGGTATCGGCTTATGCCAGATGATCTTAGCCCTAAAATACTCACCAAATAACGCGATAGCTCGAGATCTACGCTGGGGAATTGCCAAGCAGGGTACTATAATTTTGCTCACATTGGCAAATCGCGTATTTATGCAGCTCGTCGTTCCTCTCGCTTTTTTTAGTGGTCAGATGCTGGTTCCGGCATCATCGTCGACGCATGTCAAAGTGCAAGGAGTCTTAGCTATCGTGTCTCTTGGGTTGACTTGGCTTTTTGAATGGAGCCTCACGGCTAAGTCTGGATATGGTGGCCCTCCATTTGGTGACCTCGAGGAAATATGGTTGGCTCACAGTAAGTTTCCTAAGCTGCTTTAATGGCCTATTCTAATGTTAACCATGAGTTGATGCTTAGGCTATCTGACAGCCGTCTTCAAATACTGCTTCTTTAAGCCAAACTCCGGTACATCATTGGTGACTGGTAGTACGCTCAATCCATGGAATAGCGAAGCCAAGGGAAGACGAATTGCCCGCCTCAAGAGAGAACTTTGGAATGGAGGTGCAATAGTGAACATGTTGAGCTTTGGTGCAATGGCTGCTTCCATGGTCTACGTCGCCACATACAACCAGGGCCGCTACGTCAACCTCATATTCAGTGTTGCATGGCCGCCACTGTTAAATCTATGCTACTTGGTGATATCCTCCAACTGGACACCTCTCGCCTGTGCATTTTCGCCCCCCTCTTGGACGAACCCCACGACATTGGCTATGAAAACCGGGGAAATGGATTCTCATACCATGTTTTCGCAGCCTGAACTTCAACGCACACTTCGTCCACTTCGCCGACCTCTGGGACATGCCAATCACCAAGCGCTCGTTCCGCTGATATTTATTGGCCTCTTCCTTGCCATACTGCGGGTCTAGGATTGAGTCTGATCACTGACGAGTATAAACAGTGCGCCCATGGCGCCTTGATGACGCGTTCTGACAACGTTTCAATCTTCTCGCTTTGGTACGCCCACTGAACAAAGTATTTTTGACGCGGTACGCGGCATCTCGAACCAAAAGAATTCAATGCTATTCTAGCCACATAGTCAACACCATCTGAACGCACGATGGAAGTATAGTGTCGGCGAAGGAAGGCTCAAGCGTGGCTGTGTGTAGATGCCAAGAGACAAAATGTTCTAGAGCCTATAGCCATATTCAATGGTCAGTGTAGTTCAGCTGGGCGGTTCTATGCGCGCCGGCCCGCAGGATTGTCACGCTGTTCTCACCAGTCGACAAACATTGTTTTATATTCCCGGACGTGATCCATTGAAACTTACCTCCGCAGATAGGGAATTGCTAGCCCTGTTTCTCATTATAGCGAGTATAGGGGATACATCAGAGACGGAGAGAGAGAGAGAGAAAGAGAGAGAGAGAGACCAGTTGCGTGTCGTCTAGCCTAGCGGTGTTTCGAGGCAGCTCCTCTAAAACTTCCGTATGTCATATAGATGACTGCGGATGTGTTTTAGTGGCCATGACTTCCTGCGCAGGTGGTTTCTAGAAGATATCAAAATTATGAAGCTGCTTATGTAATATGTTCCATAACTCAATTAGTTAACTAGAGTGCCATGCTGATAACGCAGAAGTCGAGGGTCGAACCCCCTCTAGGATACTCTTGTCTTGATCTGCTCTTAAAGATCGAAAATTATCTGTGTTCTTGTCCTTGCTTCACAGGGGTACAAATGCGGACTAGCACCATCAAGTGGTTCCATAGCTCAGTTGGTTAGAGCGCCGTGCTAATAACGCGGATGTCGAGGGTTCGACCCCCTCTGGGACCATTGTTTGTGGATAGAATTCATAATTTTTTATTCATCTAATGATACAGAATCATTAGTTAATTTTTTACTTGGGCACTACAACTCAGCTCGTATACTTTTAAATCACGGGTTATCGTCCTTAAGTTACATGCAGATATGTAGAAAAGGTTCAGAGAGAAATGCAAAAATTACCTACTAGAAGGAAGACTATACATGTCTTACCTACTTAGGTATGGTCAAAAATGGTCCCAGAGGGGGTCGAACCCTCGACATCCGCGTTATTAGCACGGCGCTCTAACCAACTGAGCTATGGAACCAATCGTGATGGGAGGCAAAAATTTATAAAATTATCAAGCTGCACCATTTATTGCCAAGTTCTAGCGAAGTATAACCGGCGTGAGTGCAATCAAAATGTCAAGATCAAAAATCCCACCCGCTTGGAAGGAAGCACGTAAAGTCAATTCCTTGTTGTCGGGAACCTAGAGGCCACCTTCGCCGACCGCCTTTCCTCTCCTTCCTCTTTTATTCTCTATACTTACCTTGTTTGGGTGGCTGCGATCCTGAAGGCGCCCACTACAGGATGGTCCCTGTATTGTACAGTGCGGAGAACAGTTTCTTCAACGGTCTTTGGGCTATTGACAGGCGTATTCCTTGATGCTTTCTACACCCCAGCTTCTATTTCTTTTTCTTATGTCTTGGGTCAGTGATTCGAGGATGGAGAAAAGAATTGCAGATTCAATAGCTGTGGTAAATTGAAGATTACGTAGCGTTCTATGTGCCAGCGGTAGTAACCTCATCTGCTTAAAATTAAAGATCATTTGAGGCGCTTTCCCAAGTCTTGCCTATATCTCTGTTCGGGCTGTATCCGGCCGACACCCTATTCAATGTTTACTCCGGAGGTCTTGGTGGATCCTGTTTACTTCGTCCTGTATTGTATAGGTACGTAGTTATACTCGGTTTTGGGCGACGTCCAGTCGGTTGCTTGGGGTCTTCAAGCTCTTAACCAGAACTCTTCGCTCTTCTCGGAAATAATCCTCCCATTGATGGCTTCCTATCGTTAGATGCTACAGGATATATGGTGGGGTCTGCGGGGGCGGGAACCGCGCAGACACACAGTTGCGCTGCTGATAGTAGATTGAAAAGAAAGAAAACGTGTCTAATATCCCTCTTTGTATCCAATGCCTTTGAAGAAGTTTCTGAGGGGCTGTATAATTGAAGCAATCGCTAACAACCTTGGAAAACAATTCCCCTGCTTAAAACTATTGAATTTGCCCAATATGGCTACGATGTCCCACATGCGAAGAATATCTATCGTAGCTTAGAGAATTTTCGATTCGATCATGTAAAGGACTACTTCAATGAAGTTTTTGCCAGTCCAGGAAAGTGAAGTTGATTCCAAGCAACAGAATTCTTAAATAATTTAGGAGTCCCATAAGGTGTTATGCTAAGCATGATTGTGCATGAGATATGAAAAGCCCGGTGTTATGGGTATATCAAGATAACCTAAGGGTATTCAAGTTCTATCATCATTCACAGTGGTTTAATAGAGTAGCCGGGCAACTTGGGTGATGTACCCTAATTCTCACCATTTTAAGCACTCACCCTCCTCCACCCTCTTCCAAGGAATGGAATTTTCAATCTGGAGCAGATCCAGGCAAAAATATGGTCCCAGAGGGGGTCGAACCCTCGACATCCGCGTTATTAGCACGGCGCTCTAACCAACTGAGCTATGGAACCGATTATATAATACAAAAAGTACCTTTTACATAATTGAGGTGGTAAGTGCAGCAAGCACTAATAAAATACAATATTCATTTTGAAGCAGATCCAGGCAAAAACATGGTCCCAGAGGGGGTCGAACCCTCGACATCCGCGTTATTAGCACGGCGCTCTAACCAACTGAGCTATGGAACCAATCATATGATGCAGCCAAAATTTTCTGCATAATTACAAGGTGAGTGCAGATGGAAAGTGTCACTGGACACGATCTGGCAAGATCAGTAAGCGGTACCATTCTCATCGGCCTATCCTTCCAGTCTGCATTTCCTCTCTTTTTGGCAAGATGAGCGAGGCGATTATCTTCCGAGTCGTTGCTAACGATATTTGAAGGCTGGCTTCAAAGGCATTATGCCCCGGAGTCATCATTATATAGGTCCGAGTCTCGTGCATGAATGGGAGAGATAGTATAAAGAGACTATATAGACATGGGGAATGCTATGCGAATGCGCCCGTGGACGAATAAACTTGCCATTTAGAAACTTGAAGAAACTTGAAATATGTGTACTGTGCTTACAAGAAACTTCAAGCCTTCGGACCGCTATAAATTGTACATAGACCTCTACAGCCCCGTTCGTCGTCACATGAGGAGAATTCCGGTAATTTCCAGGTTCTGCAGCAAAACTCGGACCTGGGGGTCGAAATATGGAATCCTGTATGAATCCTGGTGTCTATGGAGTTAGTTCACAAAGGATAGTGATTTGAGAGTTACCTCGGGGTCGGAATCACATGAAACTCTAAGATCGTCAGAATTTTGTGAGAGGTAGATGAGATCGATATAGTTGGTCACTTATATATGGAGTATGGATAATGATATTCTGAGTGGCAACAGGCAGACAAGAGGCTAGCCCGAGAAGACTCATCTACGCTTTGGCAGAGAGATTTACATCCTGGGGCCATATTTCGGGTATACAAAATTCCGATACCGACTGATTGCCGTACGGAATCCGGGACTTTAGTATCTAGCGGCTGATACTAGTAGGTAGCGGTAAGAAGAGGCTAGCTAGTCATCTAAATGCTACTGTCTCTTCTTACTATGTTTGCTAGTTGGTTATTCATAGCTTAGGTAGCTTATATATAACCTATTTTCAAGAGGAAAGAACTTCCAAGGTTACCATAATTGTTAGTATTTGGTGGTTCCATTGAAAGTATGGAGTAGTCGAAGCCATGGTTGTTGTCTACATGGAGAAGGACTACACCTTCTATGAGGGTATCTGTTTCGGTATCGATATAGGAAATGAGATTGCAATGGAGGTGAAAGATAAAACCCAAGAAAGAATTGGTTACTCGAACCTCAGTCAGGAACTCAGCCAACTTATACGCTTTATTTCGGTTCATTTACATCAAGCCGGGCGTCATAAAAGGTTTGAACAATTCAAATATCTTCAAGACAGTGTGGAAGGGTAGCTTAGTAGGTGGTATGAGCTGGGGCAGTGTTTCGGTTGGAAGCCGGAACGACATCAGAGGCAGGGAAACCTATGGTCCCAATGTGTTAGAACAGAAGTTCTCGAATCATGTACCGCGCCATCAGTTGGAAAGAGCTTGTTGGACTCACCAATGTAACTGAGGAGGATGAGGAAATTGCTACATATAAGTCAGAGCTCCGTGCTTATCAGAGTCCAGAAGAGTATCAACGTCCTGATCACGGAGTAGAATAGGTCTTAACGACAATGGTTAATTAGTACGCCCACTGGCAGAAAGGACTAGCATTGGAATATCCGTCACTTCGACACCGCAACTCCAAGGGGGAAAATTCACAAGAATCATGGGTGGGTACATCTGGGATGATCCTACAACAATCTGGAACTCGACATGGCAAGGATGTGGAAAATATCAGGAAAAGAAAAGAAAATTCCACGTCATGTATAAAAGTGTCAAAATTCCCACCCCAAGTAATCAGAAGGACAATTCAATTACTCGGTGTCGTACTAAGATAAATTTGATTGGAAATTGATCGGGTACAAAAAAGTGGTCCCAGAGGGGGTCGAACCCTCGACATCCGCGTTATTAGCACGGCGCTCTAACCAACTGAGCTATGGAACCCTGTATAAAGTACAGAGAGTATTTTACATTATTGAGCTAGTGCTTCATGATTAGGGTCTGTTTAGAGTGGTCTGATTAGCTCTTTAAGTTCTGACCGCTTGCGAATGGGCTCTTTTCTGCCATTTCACCCCCTCAAAAGTGGACTTAGGGTATTGATATGTATCTCCCTGGAACAAGGTTATTAAAGCCTTCGGAATATTGTTCTTCTCCATATATTCGGATAAAATTCTACATCATTCCTTACTGCTATTGTGACAGCGTGCCAACGGGTCGTGCCGCATCGGGCTATAGAGAAGACAGATCCGGCTACAGCAGGATCTGTCTCGCTTTATATCAGCGCTCGACCAGGGGCCCTTCTAGCGTCTATATAAATTTTCTCTATAGCCAACTAGAGTTGTGTTTACAGCGTTTTGATTTTCCGGTTTGGCATAAGTATCTGAAATTCGTCAGGGCTGCACCCAAGAGCGGCCCACAGTCTTGTCCTATATATATTATCTAGTATCGATCTACCCTTGCTAGTACTACTCCATTATGATTTAACAAGGGTTCTTAAACCTACCAAATCTATTCAGGCCGTACATAGCGCTTGAACAACCAATCAATTATATAAGAATACTTACTATCTCTTGCCATCTTTGTACCTGCCACTGGCAGTGGGCCAAGATATAGTGGGACTAACCGACTGGTCGCGTTATTTGTTCCTTCGGACACAACCAGAATACCTTGCCGAGAGCTTCTCTTGTAGTTCCTTCTCGGTCTCTGGCCTTTTTAAGCCCTTGAGCTTCTATGTGAGGAGGTGAGCTTTTTTTCTATCGTCTGGCAATCAATGGGGGAATCGAATCATCTTCGCAGTCATCGCAGCCTGCTTCCATCCGAAGGAATGAGGAGTATTTTCTGGAAATTCCCTCCTGTGTGACATCTCCACTGATCTTCCTCTTGCTGCTAACCCTTTCCTTATGGTTGTTAATAACTGGATTGACATGGTCTCCATCAGAAGAAATGTCATCGGGCCTTGTTAATAGTAATCAAAACCAAAGAGCAAAAAATGGTCCCAGAGGGGGTCGAACCCTCGACATCCGCGTTATTAGCACGGCGCTCTAACCAACTGAGCTATGGAACCACTTGATATCACATGCTGCGATTTATGCTTATATAAAGTGACCAGAGTAGTAGGACAGGGACAAGGCCACTATTAAGACTACCGGGGTCTGAGCATCCCTCGGAATTGCTCACCTCGTTCTCAACCGGCTCACCCTATCTGCAGCGCATTCACCCCTTCTCACCCGGCGACGCCCACCCAACTACTGGCCCGCATAAGCCATACGCCGGCAGGTTAGTAGTTAGGTGACCACCAGCGAATCCCTGCTCTTGTATGTTTTTGCTCCTCGCTTTTACAAGCGGGTCATGTCCTTTGGGCTATAAAAAGATGCGAATTCTGATAGTATTCAGTTTGGTCGGTGCTTGTTATACTTGCCGCCTGCGCTCGAAGAGAAGTTCCGACTGCCCAGAAGAAAGTTCGCCCCCAGACCAACGTCAATGTTTGAAAACGAAGAGGCTACATTCTGTGTGCTAACTTCGCTCCGAAACCGCAAGGCCTTGTTTGCAATGAGAAAACATGAGAAATTTATGCTTCTTGCTTATTAGGACCTTACGCTCGCCCGTAAGTTTCTCTCGTCCAGGTCTGAGACCTAAGAGGGCAAGCCTGCCATATTTTTACCATCAACCCTTCCGTGAATTTTCTCTCACTACATTCAAATCAACGGCTTCGACTATGAACACAACAGGTGTCTTGTATGAGCCTATTGAAGACGTGGAAAGAATGGAATATTACCGGGCTGGGGGCTATCACCCGGTAAAAATTGGCGATTGTTTCCATAATCGCTACCGGGTAGTCCATAAGCTCGGTCACGGTACATACTCAACGATTTGGCTGGCCTGGGACGAGAATTCCAACAGATACGTTGCAGTCAAAGTTTGTACGGCGGACTCGAACGCTCACGAAATTGATGTGCTGTCCAAACTGTCGAAATCCCAAATATTATCAGACATGGGCAGCACGATGATTCCTTCAATTTGGGATACATTCAGCATTCAGGGCCCCAATGGCAACCATGTCTGTTTGGTGATCAGCCCAGCAAGAATGAGCCTCTCTGGTGCAAAGAACGGATCGTGAATAAGTCTTTTTCGGCTTGAGGTAGCTCGAGCGTTAGCGGCGCAACTCGTGGTTGCGATTCGGTATATTCATTCACAAGGATTCGTCCATGGGGATCTTCATCGTGGAAATATCCTCCTCCAACCGCCTCATGAATTCGATCATTTATCCACTGAACAGTTATACGAGCTGTACGGAGAGCCGGTACTCGAGCCAGTCAATCGATTAGATGGCCAAAAGCTCCCACCCGGTGTCCCACAACATGGTATCTTACCTGTCTGGCTTGGTGAAACAAGTGAAGATGTTACACTTCTAGAAGCTAGGATCCTCCTTTCGGACTTTAGTGAAACATTCTCCCCGGTACAAGAGAAGAGATTCGAGTCGCATACGCCTCTTCTAATCCGACCTCCGGAGGTTCGATTTGAGCCAACAAAACCCCTTACCTTTTCATCCGATATCTGGACACTTGCCTGCACTATCTGGGATATTATTGCTCAAAGATCGCTATTCGAAGGCTTCCTTACGAATGAAGACGACATGACTTGTCAGCAGATCAGAGCACTGGGCCCGTTGCCAACTGAATGGTGGGAAACATGGAAAGCAGGTCAAGACAAATTCAACGAGCATGGAGAACCAATTAACCGACCCGGATCCCAATATCAATCATTGGAGGATATATTTGAAAGAACTGTGCAGCGACCGCGTATGGAGGAGGGGATGCCGCCTCTTGAATCCAGCGAGCGAGATGCTCTCTTCTCAATATTACGGCCGATGCTTTCCTTCAGGCCAGAGAATCGCCCGTCTGCTCAGCAGGTTCTCGATTCAGAATGGATGGTGAAATGGGCTCTGCCCGAGTACGAGAAGATCCGCAACGCTCAACAATAGCAAGGGTTGCGTTTTATATTACTATATTCCAAAGGATCCTCACCCGATTCTCATCCTCTGTATTGCACACTCGCCTTCTCGCTAGGGACAACTGGATTGTTTGCTACTGAGGTATCATTATATACCTTAGAAGCTAGGAAATTAGTACATACGACCATAGGGTGTGGAGAACAGGGCTTCCCGTCCGCTCAGCCGTACTTAAGCCACACGCCGGCAGGTTAGTAGTTGGGTGGGTGACCACCAGCGAATCCCTGCTGTTGTATGTTTTTGTAACCTCTATTTCATCCATTTTTTCTTTTACATCCTTCTAAAATAGTAAATTCCTATGCCCAACATTGCGGCCAACACATGAGGCATACAGCTGATGGGGTGATGGGGGAGGATCTCTACCCCATCACCCCATCAACTGCTAACCCCAACACATGAGCCAAATTGTACCAATCTCCTCTTTGCACCCCGGATGAATAGCATGAAAGAACGCATGTGAGCGATCTCCAGACCCCCTATAAGGCTCGGGGGGGATAAAATGATCATGAGTTATCTCCCGAGGTCTCGCTCGTTTCCTCACGCCCAGTGAGTGGGGCCCGGATATCAAGTTTTCCGTGAAGATCTTCGAACGACGTTTACAATTGGAGTTTATGCTAAAAGTCGGGGAGATAATTGCCCCGAACCCTCCACTATGTATTTATATATGTACCAGGTTTTCCGTGAAGATCTTCGAACGATCGCCGTTAACATTTATGGTAAAAAGTCGGGGAGATAATTGCCCCGAGCCCCCGACTATCTATATAAACTCTTGCCCGTATAACCCCTTGACCGTCATTGACACCTTGAATACAAGCAGACTCGAGATAGCGCCCTGACAAAATGGCAAGCCTTGTTGCTGCGAGTATCAACCCACGGAACTATTTCGGCGGAGTGCATTTCGTCCCGGACAGAGATATTCCCGATTTAACCGGAAAGGTCGTGCTAGTAACAGGCGGTAAGTTCAAATTAATATTTATGGGTTCGCATAGAGATAATCTAATAAGTCTACAGGAAATGCTGGTCTGGGAAAAGAGTCGATTCTACAACTAGCAAAACACAACCCGAAGAAGATCTTCCTTGGAGCCCGCTCGGAGTCTAAAGCGACCGATGCCATCGCCTCAATCAAATCCTCCGTTGAGAATATTGACATCAGCTGGATTCCGTTGGACTTGACCTCTATCAAGTCTATTCGAAATGCAGCCGAGCAATTCAACGCCCAGTCCTCACGCCTAGATATCCTAATCCTCAATGCAGGCGTGATGGCTCTGCCCCCCGGCGAAACTAAATTGGGTCACGAAATACAACTCGGCACCAACCACACCGGGCATTTTCTCTTCACGAAATTACTATTGCCTACCCTACTACGAACTGTCGAAGAGCCTGACTCCGACGTTCGTGTTGTGTCACTCTCTTCCATGGCGCATAATCTTGCCCCATCTTTTGAGACAATTCTGGACCAGGAAAAGCTCAAGAAAGTGAATACCAATACTAGGTATGGAGCGTCTAAGGCTGCCAATATCCTTTTTGCTGCCGAGCTTGCCCGACGGTATCCGTCTATTACGTCTGTGTCTGTCCACCCAGGAGTTATTTTGACCGATCTGTACAACCCGATGGGCGGGCGTTTTCCTCTCCTTGGTCTGGGGTTTAAGGCGATGGGCTTGCTGGGTACTTCGGTACCCGATGGAGCTCGCAATCAACTGTGGGCTGCTGTTGGCGCGAAGAAAGATGACCTTGTTAATGGGGCGTATTATGTTCCCGTTGGGAATTTGAAGCGGAACAACTACTACGCGCAGAGTGAGGAAATGGGCAAGCGTCTGTGGGAATGGACTGAAGGAGAGCTCGAGAAAGCGAACCTATGAATGTCTTATATTGAGATCTTCCGGTGGAGCGTTCGATGTATTATGTGTCTGGACTTTTGTGAAAAACTTAACGCGATGACTGAACTGAGGCGGTATCGGGTCTTCTTCGGTGTTAGAAAACGCCCCTGATCAGTACGTAGCAGGCAGGAAAAGCTGCGGAATTGGAGCAACACTATGAGCAACTTTTTCCATGTGAATGTGGCCGCAGGACCGCAGATGTCAGCAGCGTGTAATAAATTACCTATCCAGCTCGTTGGAGAACATTAATATAAGAATGGACAATAAACAGTGGTACCTAATTGTACTCGATTCCCGCACATCTGACGTCCCTCGCCTTTGTAGCTGGATGATCGAGTTCCAGACCTGGAAAGGTTGGGAAGCAACATGAGTGAGCGAGAGAAGAAGGGCGGCACTTACGGTTGGAAACCAAGGCCGGAGTGTAAATTAGGTGGAGGACTGCAGGTGGCCAATCCTAGTCGAAGGTGACTCATGGCAGGTAAGACTCTGGTAGGCGTGAGTAACATTAATGGTAGCCCAGAATCCTAATGGACGACGTTACCCTCATGCTATTGTTAATTAAGTCGAGAGTCTAAACCTTGAAAAAAACTAGAAGACCTAGATATCAGGACTCTCGGGATTACTTATCGATCTGCTAGATCATGGACCGGACATGAACGTCCGGGTGGAGAATATGGCAATGCTCTCTCTTCTCTGTGTTGTATTTTCAAGAGGACATAAAGAAGCGGTACACTAGTCCACTAGCGAATGCCGACCCAAAACACTATAATAGTAGTAAATGCATTGATTCTATGGCTCAATATTCCAACAACCATGAGTAAATTTATTTGATTATCCACAGACCCTACTTATCTGATATTATTGCCTGGACTTAGACAATAAGTTCTTCCTTCGTCATGACCCCGCTCTCCATAAGAACTTTGCAGTGCTCAAGAAGAATACGGGGGCGTAGAGGTGATTTGTTCGGCAGAAAATGTGGAAACCCAAAAGATCAGGCAGGAGAGGATCGGCGTAGTTATCACTCCCCTAGCTATATACTAGATATTGCGCTACTACCTGGGAGGTAAGTAACCCTAAGGGTTCTTAGGTTTGACTACTCGGGGTCTTCCTTATAGCGTACCATCGGAGAGCCAAAATCTCTGGGAATTCATAGGAGACCACAAGGATCCCAAGAGTCTATACGTATACAGTAGATAATTTCATTTAAATTTGGCAGAGCCTTGAAAATGCCATTTAACCCAGGAAGTGACCATTCGTCTTGGCGAGCTGTTCGTCGTAGTAGGGTTGGAACGCCAGCCACCCCTTGTCAGGCCCACCGAGATTCACTTTCGAGTATTCTGCCTCTTCTTCACTGATGGTAATCTTCTTATGACCGGACCCTGCAGCAGCTGCATCGGCTAGGAGCTGCGCCTGGCAAGTCTTGTCAAGACTTATAAACTAGGCGTCGTTAGAATTCGATCTCCCACATTCCACGCTCAGGCTATGCCAATCACTTACCCAAAATGCCGCTTCGTCGACTGACTGACCCACAGTCAGAAGACCGTGGTTCTGCAATATAACCGCTTTGCAGTTTCCAAGACTTTTTGCGATACGATCGCCCTCCTCCTTGTCTACCACCACGCCACCAAAGTTATTATAAACCGCGTGATCATTGTAGAACCGTAGAGAGTCCTGTGTCAACATCTCAAGTTTTCGACCGAAGCATGAGAAGGCCTTGCCATAAACACTGTGGGCATGACAGGCAGCGTGAACATCTGGCCTGGCCTTGTGAATGGCCGAGTGGATGGTGAATGCCGCTGTGTTTATCGGCTGATCACCCTCCACTATAGCACCGTCTTCATCCACGAGTATAAGATCTGAGACCTTAATCTGAGAGAAATGCATGGATAATGGATTGAGCCCTTAAGGTATTTCAGTTACGTCCCTCAGCTCACACAATTTCGCGGACAGACTTACAAAAATGGTCCGTTAAAATAGGGTCACGAACGGAGATGTGGCCAGCGACGCCTTCGTCAAAGCCCCGGTCTGCGAAAACTCGAAAAGCTGCGGCAAGGTGTTGCTTGCGATAAATACGTTCTTCCAAGAGCGAAGAAAGATTGGATAGGTGCTTATCTTCAAGGCTCGTCCATCTTTTGTTTTGCCCAGGGATTCGACCTGCTCAGGCTGCGCACGCGAATGTACACTGGCCCCCATCGCTGAAGGGTCGGGAATGCTGGCCTCGACGGGATTCTGTGTGGCTGATGGTGACATTCTATGTACAACTCCCTTACTGAGTTGTATAAGAAGAGTAAAGAGATGCGATCAGCGATATTGGAAATTGACGTTATAAATTTCTAGCCATCTAAGCGGGCGGCAAAGCCTCGGCATTAACCCTCTCTAACCCCGCAGAGAATGAAGGCTCGGAAATATGTCCGAACTTGCAAATAGCGGAGAACGTTGGAAGCAATCTACGTCCAGTGAAATGATGTTTGACAGTGTATAGTGAGAGAGAAATGAGCCTGATCCTTTAGGTTTAAACAGACAACATCTTAAATAACATCACAACTTGCTTTAAAGCTAAAGGTTACACAATGGAGGGTTTCAAATTCAGAACACCGGGCCGTCCTAGGATCTCTCAATAGGCTTCGAACCATCAAATAAGGCAAAGTCAAACACAGAACCATTGAAGACACGAGGGTGTGCGTCCAGCAACCACTGGCTTGGTTACACGGGCTCGTTGCTCTTTTCGATCTCTCGATGCGGGGTTGGTGTAACTTTTGGCACATGTAGACATCTCTGCTTGTGCTTCGTTCACCATAAACCGGCAAAGAAATCCCAACCGAGCAAAGCACGAAGAAACAATGTCATATCGAGTCCCAAAGTGGTGGTTTTCTGCGTCGATCTTGCGGACACTCCTGCCAAACGTGATGACTTATCGATCGGTAGATCTCGTCTGCTATAAAATTTAATATATCACAAGATGAACCTTGTTTAACTCCGGAGGTTACAGTTGCATTCGGCACTTGATTCTTGTGCCTGCATTTCTGTGAGTAAACCCTTGATTGTGGGGAAGCATGTCCTACTGTGCTATTCAAGAAGAACTATTCGCTAGAAGTCCGGTCTCGATGGTAGGTACCCCTACAGGTAGTCTGAGTGGAGGATAGAGCTATCTGGTAGTGTATACTACGTCAGCTACCCGACTACCCGATGGAGCACAGAACCCAGAAAAACCGCGTTACCAAGGGTCAATGTCCTGAAGGTGAGACAGCCTTCTACATTGGGTTTACTCGAGGGGAAAGTCAGTGTACTCATAGCTTTTGAGTCTTCCATATTCATGCCAAACCGCATTTATATAGAACCCTTAAGTCAGGTAGCTTACCGAGTGATTGACCGACACTATTCTCTTCAAACTTTACCATATCAGAAAAGTTGCCCAGCAAAGCAATACCTAAGCTACTATGAAGTTCCAAACGACATCTGCTCTTTTCGTTCTCGGAAGCCTTTTGTCTACTCTTTCGATTGTCTCCAAGGCTTCTTCTGACATTTTGTGTGATCATCGGGATAACGTGCTTGTCCATTTGACTTGGCATGACTTGCCAGGCTCCATCAAAGCTCCTGAGTTGTCAAAGAGACAAGCTCCAATTGTTGTCAATTGCACCCTGGTATCAGTTACTATAGGGTCATTCTGTAGTAAGGAATCTTTGTCTGATTTACAAGAGCGTGGACTGACCATAGTTATGCAAAGCGCCACCTTTTAATAGTTGTTCCATAGGACCAACCGAGTTGGATTTTTTATGTCCACTGCCATTCTAGTGTTCAAGGAGGCCTAGGACACTTCTTCATGTATTCGCCAGACGAATCACTTTGTTCTTCCAGTCTAATTCAACTCGCACATTATTTTAGTCGCAAAAGTACACTGTCAATAATCGGGGCTATCCATATCAAGTCTGAAACATAGCCTATTATACTCTATTGACACATTCAAGCAATTTGAAAAACTAAGAACTTTTGTTATTCAATCTTGGCTCTGATCCCAGTATTCAGAAGTAGAAGGGAGTAAGAGGCCGGGAGGTGCAACAAGTTCAAATATGACTTCAGACATTTGATTTGGGTAGCCTAAACCGTGAACGTGAATCTAACTCTTAATATAATTGTGAGTTTCAGCTTAAATTATACCCTCCGCTGCCATTACCACTGAAGTAATTCCAGCCGTCTCTGTGGGTGTCAAAAGACACCCTACCCAGGAGATGTCATTGAGGCATTTAGGATCTCGCTTTCTCTTACCGTAGTTGAAGCATGCTTTTACGAGATACTATCCGCCCCGGAATGTAAAGTCATCAATTACAGCATTGCAACTTCGCCAAGGCTGCTCAAAGCTTAGAGCCTATTCTCCTCCTTTCCCTCGGGTTATACAATGTGACTTCTGCATGGAACTGCTACCCAAGTCTCAAGCTACTAGAAGATTAATACATGTAAGAAGGAACTTGCGAAACATATAAAAGTGCCACCTTCTCCCGGTGTTCTATTGTGTCGCTACCCACAGTCCAGAACAGCTCAAGTCTCAAGCATCCTTAAAATACCGATCCACGTTCAAATCGTGCCAATCAAAACCATCAACATGAAGTTCCAAGTTATCCTCGCTGCTCTGGCTTCCCTCGCCATCGCCGCCCCAACTGTTAGCCCCGTTGAGACCGTCAAGCTGGACAAGGTCCAGGTCAAGAACCTTCATGATGTCCTCAAGACTCAGGACAAGCTTCAGGTCGATCAGACCATCAGCTGCTCGATTTCCTACACTCTGGACCTTTGTTAGTTACCGCGTTTTGACCATTTTAATCAAGTGACATTTATGACATTTACTAACGGCTTCATGCAGCCGCTGGACCGCCCTACACCATCGCTCTAGGCAGTCTTGATCTTACCAACTGCACTTACACTGGTGTCTAGGCGCTTGTTGGATTGGAGACATTGAAGCTTGAACTGTTCCTGGACCTCGGATCAAGTCAATCTCTAAGATAAGCTCGTTTGTGGTTCCGTTTCTAGCAGCTAGTACGCGCTGCCACATATGACGATATATTCAACATATGTCTTTAGCAGAACCAATGAAAATGGTTATCGGAATTATACTTTCAACGTAGATCTTGTAGAGCCTTCGTAGCATAAGAGAAGTCCAGTCACTGAAATAGGTTAAGGAGGACACTTGTTTCAAGTAAATCATCCTGAAACCAACCACCACCCCTATATTCAAAATCCCACCACTTTTTCGGAGAGTTTCTACTCCTCCCAACAAATCTAGACTAAATATGGCATTCGGGAATTAACAAGCTGGTTTCAAAATCGCAATGGCGCTACCCTAACACTACCCCGTTAATTTAATACGCACGCATTAGCCCACTCACAGCAGGCGCGGAAACTGTTGAGCGAGCCTCATTTCATATTTTCATATCCAGGGAGACCGTGCGATTTGAGAATATAAAATGTTTTCTTCCCTTTTCACTTTCTTGTCTTGCATGTCGCTACCTTCAGGCTTTTCTTCATTCGTTTCCCCTTTGAGTCGGATACTCGAGAACCACGTTCATTCGATATTTTGCATATAGGCGCTGGATCATCGCCTTCTTTTATTCTTCTGTTTCATGATACATTCCGACCAAGGCGACAGAAATGCATTTGAAATTTGTAGCCGCTCACTTGGCCGGCCTTCTCGCTGTAGCAACGGCTAAGGACTTTCGAACCTTTGCCGTGAACCACTTCTATGGCCAGGGTCCGTTAACGCAGGGCCGTATGGACCCCATAATCAGTCCTGGCATCGCATCCAGCCATGTGCACGTCATCCAGGGTGGAAGTAACTTCAATTTGACCATGGAAAATGACGCGCTGCTGGACTCCCGTTGTACTTCTTCTCTGGTCGAGGCAGACAAGAGTAACTACTGGACTCCGTCGTTATACTTTCAGGATCCTACGAATGGAAGCTTCATATCAGTTCCCATGTTCTACATGAATGTCTACTACTTGTGTGTACCAAGCCCGAATTCCAGTTCCAAGTTAATTGACTCACATCGACAGTTTCGAGCCAACCGATGACGAAATTAAAGCTTTCCCAGTTGGCCTTCGCATGGTCAGTGGGAACAATAGTCTCCGAACACCATCACCGGGCGGCGCTGCCAATGTCCTAGATACAAATGAGGGAACCATTCAACCGGTTCAGTGGACATGCCCTCGCACCTCATACAATACACCCTCGTATCCTGCGACCTCCGATGGCCTCCACGGCGTCGGTATACAGGACCCTAATAATGAAGGTGCTGGTGCAGGCTTCCCGGATATGAATTGCGATGGCTATGTGTCCCCTCTGCGTGCTGATGTTCACTTCCCTTCTTGTTATAACCCTGAGGCTGGCCTCGATGCCTACGAGAGCAATATGGTGTTTCCGAGTAGCAAGGGGACTACTGGGGGTAAGGCGAATTGTCCGGAGGGATGCGTTCATCTTCCCCATCTTTTCTATGAAGTTTATTGGAACACTCAGCTCTTTGAAGATTTGTGGGAGCAGGGACAAGGCTGGCAGCCTTTTATCCTGGCGAATGGGGATCGTACTGGGTATTCTCTGCATGGTGACTTTGTGAGTGTTCTGTCACTATCCATGGATACCATGGCTAATAGGTCTATGCAAGATTGCTGGCTGGGATGAGAATGTCCTGCAGAAGATTATCGACAATTGTGATGCCGGTGACTTGGGTATGGACAAGTGCGTTGACGCTGGCCCAACCAGCAACTTTGCTGATAGCTGCAATATCCCCAACCTTGTCCCCGAGGCTATCTACGGAGTCTTGGAGAAACTGCCAGGTAGCAACCCACCAACTAGATGGGGTCAAGGAGAGAGTGTCCCCTCTAGTCCATCGCAGCCAGCAGGCTCCAAGACTACAACCAGTGTGGTATCTGCATCTCAGACAGAGACAATGTCTACTGCAACCACTGTCTCTACAACAGATGCTAGTAGCGACTGGTCTTATCTTGGATGCTATTCTGACAACGTATCTACCCGTGCACTGACTGGAGTTCAGTCCGCCGACCTGGGAATTGGCAAGGTGACTCAAAGTGGCTGCATGGAGTATTGCGACAAGGAAGGCTTCAGCTTGGCGGGCACTGAGTATGCTGGACAATGCTTCTGCGGTAACAAGGTGGAGGGCAGCTCCAGGATTGCGGCGAGCCAATGCGACATCAAGTGTGAGGGTGATGCTTCTCAAATATGCGGTGGTAGCTCGGCTCTGAGTATTCATGAGAAAGCCCAGACCGCTGCGTCAAAGAGATCGAGTGCACACTTCCGTCGACATGTCCGTGGAAAGCATACTTAATCCTGCTTTTCGTTAACGAGAAACGAGACTGCAGCTTGTGATATTACAGTCTAGTTGTCTGAAATACGAGTATGCTAGCAGTCATCCAGGAGTGAAGTTGAGACAGATTTCGGCGCTGAACCGCCGTGCCTTATCCTGCACTGATAGCTCGATTAGTCGAGCTCAATTAGAACCGTCCGCTTTTTTGGGGGTCAATGGTCAATGGACAATGTCGACTGGTCGATTCTCGCACATAAACAGATCTCCCACAAGGACAATACCCAACGCGGATGGCATCCTCCATATGCTGAGTAAGGTCCCAATCCGCCGAATAGCATCGGGCAAGAACTGTTGCTCACCAAATCCTTGACACCCCGGAGAAGTCGTTTGTGGATTTCTACGAGTCACCACCGGATGTCTGATTCAGATGCACCCGCATCAGAACGTCGCTCAGCCCGCGCCTGCCGAAGGAACCTAAGATGGTGGAAGAATGTAGCCGATTATGAGCTTGCGCTTTGTACGAAGGGCTGTTTTCACGACGAGCTGGTTCTCTGCGACTGCTTCCATGGATGTCACGGCACAAGTTGGCGTGGGTTGCAGTACGTGTGTTGATCGAGATCCGAGTTTCACCTGTTGGAATCACAGTGGAGCGGCTGATGTCAAGGGAGGCTCCGCTAAGTCCTCTACAGACGACTCGACCAATTCAACAACAAATTGTGGGTTAAGGTATTCAGATCGACCAGCCTTCAAGTCAGAACCGCTGATGGCAGGAAACTTATCTGACTAGCTACTGGGAATGCATGTCCCCTATAATCCCGAAGACAACCACCCAGCTCCGTCCGCGGCAGCGGAAATTCAGCGCAAGAAAATATTGTCGTCATTGTGGTCCTGTAATCGTGGTCTAGAATACCTATTATGGGTATCATAAGGAGCTATGGAGTGGATATCTGTCAGCATGTCGGTCAACTAACTACGTATCATTTCGCTCATTGAAAAGAGTACTCTTATTCCATCTCTTTCAAGTAGGCTTAGCCCCTTCTCTTTCGCTGTCCACAAAGACGGGACTCGTAGCATGTTCCTCTAACCTCTATATTAGCCATGTGTCGACGATGTTGACATCCATCTGCCAGTTCCCTCGACAAGAGCCGACACAGGACCCGGGCTCGCCTTTCACTAGGAAGGCCAAGAAGGCCAATCCTTATAGCCAGCTCTGGGCCTTCACCGGCTAAGACTTCCGCAATCCAGGCCTTTCAAAATCCCCCTCAGTGGGACTGCGGAGTGACAAAAGACCTGTTCTCAAGCCCCCGCCGAGGTTGATCAGAGGCGCTGAGAGCGAGCTGAAAGTGGGCTTGAATGGAAGTCGAAAGAACGGCTTTCACAGGATTAAAAGGCAGCCCCTCTGGGTGGGTTTCCTAATGGGTATCCACCTTTGTCTAGACCGGGGGCTGCGTTCGGGACCAGACATCAGAGACAAGGCCAAGGTGAGGCCAAGACGAGGCAAAGATGAGTTGCCATCCCTTTTCTTATTGATGGTATGGCAGGTGCCATATATTAATGATATTGTCATCCAAAACAGGTGATATTTTGGTTATTGATGGTTATTGAATACCCAAAAGACACAAAGCGCCACTTGGGACGTGGCTGCGTAAGTGGTAGCCAACGTGGCCAGGAACCACGTAGTGATCCACGGTTGACTTTTTGTGCTCATGAATGGTTCGCCAGGGGTAGATATGATTGGTGAATATGGCAGGAAATGCCCTGCCAAGACATTTATAAGCAATGTTATTGGTGAATATTGTAAAACTGGTATCCACAATTGGCAACCGGTTGTCCAATCGCAATGCTTTCTCACTTGCCCTGGGCCTACGCACAACACAAATCCACGGCACATAAACGTAGACTGAAACGGAGGGCACAATTAGAATTCTCGTGGCCTCTAGGGGCTTCTCGAATGTTACAATGATTTCAACCAGTATCTGTCTAGGTATAGGAGTCTGTAAGGGCATGTAGTATCAACCACCCAAATCCACTCTGGGCTTAGAATTCAGTCTGGTTTACAACTAGTGGATCACCGGTGTCCATTGCCTACGAAGCAGCTCCACCGACGTGTGTCCATTCAATGTAAGCGACCATGACCCATTTAGCTAGTCCGTTGCAAAGTTTAACTCTTGCTTCAATGCACAGCCAGTGCATCCCCGAACTCCTAGTTCATTGACTAACGACCGACCAACGACCTCCTACAAAGACTAGTCTTTCAAACCAATGTCCTAATACTCGCAAGAACGAGACAATGCGGAGAGAAGGTTATCCCCCGACCACGATATAATCGAACCTCAACCTGGGTACCCCTGGCGGCCCCTGAACATCCACTACTGAACGTTCCCCGGTCAAGCCAGAGTTCCACGCAAACTATGGAACACGAGTCATGAATACTCCTGCACTCTACTCACCATTTGAACTTGCAATCGCATTGGTCACTGAAGATCAAAGTCCCCACTAACATTTGACCCACAGATTCCATCTTCCTAGATGTGATCCCCAATGATCGTACTTTATTTTCTGATATGAAATCCACCAGGCCCCAAGTAGCACATCAGTCCATGGCGGCCCTTCTGGAACACTGCCTTAGGGCACAGACCAATGCTTCCTCCTGCCCCAATTCGCCATCTTTGACGTATACGCTGTCCCCACTGCTAGTTCCAACCCTACTTTCCCATGGATATCTTCCTTCAGGTACCAGGAACTATGGCTTATGACTGGATTCCGTTGTTCGCACTCAAAGGCAAATGTGGCGGGACCACCAAAGTCTGCTTTCGTGAAAGTTATTTAAATCTTCATCTTCTCTTCTCCTTTCTTTCTCCTGTCAAGTCACTCACTTCAAAGAACTACACTCCTTTATAGTTCTGTCATTCTTTTCTTGACACGTTCTTTCCAAACTTGACTATATATTGTCTTTTCCACGCTCTTTTACCGAGTCAAGCCCTCAAAATGCATTTCACCAAGTCCATTCTGCTACTTGCAGGCCTCACCTCCAGCGCCTTCGCTGCCCCGGGCTTCGAGCGTCGCCAGGCTACTGCCACTACTGGCTCTTCCTCCATCTCCAAGCCTATCTGGACCAACGTTCCCTCCGGTAATGTTTCCAGCTCCGGCTCCGCCTCGAGCACCTTCACTGCTTCTCCCCGCACTAAGGGCTTCGAGCGCCGCCAGGCTACTGCCACCAGTGGCTCTTCTTCTTCGTCCGGCTCCGGCTCCAACCCTGCCTGGACCAACCTTCCCTCTGGTAATCCTTCCACCTCCGGCTTCGGTGGCAGCACCGGTTCCTCCGGTAGCGACGTGACCTACTCTGGCAACGTCGGCAACCCCTACGGCAGCAACATCATTCAGGTCTCCGCCTCTGATGCCAGCCAATACAAGAACGTTGCCCAGTTCCAGGGCTCCAGCACCGACGACTGGACCGTCGCTATCTGGAACAAGTACGGCAAGGATGGCAAGATGGACGGCTGGTACGGCAACGCCTGCAACACCTTCACTCTTCCCGCCGGCTCTACGGTCTACATCGCTTTCGCCGATGACTCCCAGGGTGGCTGGGCCGCTGCTCAGGGCTCCACTATCCCTACTGATTCTTCCGGTGGCTACGCTTCCACCTGGGGCGAGTTCGACTTCGGCTCCACTACCAACAACGGCTGGTCTGGCTTCGATGTCTCTGCTATTCAGGTCCAGAACGCTGGTCTTCCTGTCCAGGGCATGAAGATCTGTGATGCTCTCGGTGGTACTTGCTCTTCTATCACTACCAACGCTGGTGCTGTTAACAATGCCTACACCTCTGCTGAGGCTGCTATTGGTGGTATCGGTGGTAACCTTAGCTCTGGCAACGGTGTCCGTCTGGCTGTTACCATTGACTACAGCGGCTAAATGTTGGGTTGTTGTGATCGTGTATAGATTTGCTTGTGCTTCCTGTGGTTTTGAGGGGATTTGGCCTATACCCATTCGTTAGGATTTTGACTTTCTATGTTGATATAGAAACTTAGGCTGGTCCTTTTCGTCGATTTGACCTAAAATTTAGACTGTTTTGAATTTCACATCGAATTATCTTCTTTTCACTTATTATCTTTCGTATTCCGATTGAATATGCTATGAATTGGTTATATACAATTTCCTTGTACTGATGTGGCGTCCATGAACGCATTATTGCATACGTACGGGTGTCCACCAGAATTTGCCCCCTTTGGGTTAGTGCGGCGAATTCGTCACTGCCCGATCACAGAGGTGAATTTTCGCCATCGTATCTTTGATATGATTGGCCTTTAGATCGGTGGTGCTTCAATGGTTGGCTTACCTCATGTTATGACCCCGGTAATGTGCCCTACTAGATCCCTCGAAGGATGATCGCAATCACCAAGCAGGCCTACTGGCTTCTATATGTCCAGTGCGTTGGCTTGATTATCTAACTTACTATCTTAGTTAGTTAGTCGATGGGCCATTATGTAGTCGGTAGCATAATTATCGTACCCTTGAGTTGAGTTCATCTCCCTCAAATAGTGGCAACTCGTACTCTGTGATTTCCTCACCTGTACACTCTCATGGAACAACCGATTGACATTTTTCATTCCTTCTTCCTTAGATCAATTAGCGCTTCTATACCCCATAGCTGAGATTGTATACAACACCGAAATTCTACTGTTGGGGTTCCTTCAAAATCAGAATAAAGTAGAGGACTGGAACACCGGAGATGAACCCATGCGAGTCCCATACGAGTCAAAGTCCAGCTCCCGTTGCGCCGATGGCCAGAGATCATCCACAAGTAAATTAGGCCACACCGATATCTCACCCCATACCAGAACTAACATTTCCCAAAGTCGAGGTTCAGGAGGTAATAGACGTGAGTGATAGAACATGTCGCGTTCTTAACGATTGGTACCACTTGCAGTAGAGTAGACCATGCGCTTCTTACGTAGCATAAATCTAAAGGAGCGACACACCTGGGCACTGAACTTGTTTCACTTTGAAGCCTTTTTCTTATCATAAGCTATAGACAAAATCATTAGCCGGCAGGTTCATATCCGCTAGTAAGCAAGAACGAAAATCATTCCAGGGATCCTCCTTATTTCTGGCGAGGACCCATGAGAATCCAAAAGTCAAGCGGCTTAATACTGAACGCGCCGTTGGCATGTAACTTGTAGTCCTTGTCCTCGAATTCAAACGTGTTCTCTTTGATTATGCTCGCCAGAGTGAAGAATGACCATTGCCACGCCCAGAGCTTGCCAATGCACTCGCGCTTGCCGTTGCCGAAGCCCTTCTTCGCCGCGGCGGGCAGTTGGTCCCACTTCTCGCCAATCACGCGCTCGGGGCGGAACTCTTCGGCGTCCTCGCCGAAGACGGATTTGTCCCGGTTGACGGCGCTGAGTATGGCGATCATGGGCTGGTTGTGGGGGATCTGGTACTCGCCGCCGCCGAGCAAGATGGGGGCCTTGTTGTCGGAGGGGATGGGCTCGATGTTGAAGCCAGGGGCTGTGGCGGATAGACGGATGGTTTCGCGGAGGCATGCCTCGACGTAGTGTAGCTGCTTCAGATGGCTCAGATCGATGGGGCCATCTCCGACGATGGAGTCAATCTCCGCGCAGGCCTTCTTGTGGGCCTCGGGGTTCTTGATCAGGTAGTAGATAGCGTAGGAAAGGAGGTTGGCGGCAGTGGCGGCGCCAATGAAGATGTTGATGACCTCGTCGAGTACCTGGGAGTCCTCGAGCTTCTCGCCGCTTTCGGGGTCCACGCCGTTCATGATGGCATCCAGCATGTCCTTGCGGGATTGCTCGGGGTTGTTTTTGCGGCTGTTGACGATATCCTTGGCGTACGAGCGCATGGTCTTGGTCAGGCTGGAGAAGCGGCTCTGGTACAACCAGTTGAGCAGCTTCGGGCGAGTAGGACGCTTCAGCGCCTCCATTGTAGCACCCTCCCAGCCCTGCACCATTGCCCAACCCTTGATGGCATCTTCGCCCTTCTCCAAGACGTGAACACGCTGGTTGAAGAAGCACTTCATGCAGGACGCTAGCAGAATCAGATCCAGGTCGTCGGACGCCTTAACTCGCTGCCTGGGGCTGGCGCTCCATTTCTTGGTCAGATCGGGAATGACCTCGGCCATGTCGTTAAATGCGGCATCGGTTGCTTCCTGGGTAACGTGCGGGTACATAATACGGTGGGCGATGCCCCAGCTCTTCTCGCCCTCGTACGCAGTGAACAGGCTGTCGTGGACTGCATACCGGATCTCTACCACGGGGCCCGTCACACACTTCCGGAACCGGGTCTGGTCGCAAATCTCTTCCAAGAGGGCGACATTGGCGATAAAGACGATCTGATGACCCAGTACATTGATCTTGAAGATGGGGCCTATATCGAATCATCAGTTGAGAGACTCGACACCATCCCGAGCGCGCAACTCACCATATTGAGCAGCCAGCTTGTTCAACGAAGTCCAGGTATTGTTAGGATCGACATCGAACACATTGCCCAGAATGGGAATACCGGGCGGCGAGGGGATCTTAGTAGGCATGGCGATGGGGATATCACTATACTGTACAACAAAACAAAACAATACAAGCAGGGAAGGGGAAAAAAAGACAGAGCTAGCAGTCACACAGAAGCCGGGGAAGAGCAGCTCAAAAAGTCTTCTTACCTTTTAGCCAATCCTCAGCTGGGCCCGATCGACAGATCTCATCGATCCCGTTCATTGGACCCAGGAGAGAAATGGCGCCTGTCGAGTCTCCATCGTTCGACACAGGTTCGGTCCAGCTGAAGAGATCGTCACGATCGCGATGTAATAGCGCAGACTTTCGGGGGCTGATCGAAGTGTGATAGGCGGGTGAACAGATTATCTGGAGCCCATCTGCAGCCAGCTGGAGCCACATCTGTAGACGCGGGAGCAATGGGCTTCATCACAATTGTCAGCTGCAGATTCTTGAGCTGTGACCCCCTCCATCTTTCTCCTTGACCGCTCTCTCGTTCCCCTATCTTCCGCCTTGTGTTTTCTGCTTTCTCGATCCTCTTCGTTTTGTGCTACTGCTGTGTGCTGAGGATCGGAAAGTGACAGAAGTGGATCATAACAAATGACAATCATGGTGGCTGTCACTGGGAAAAGCTCGGCCAGTGGGTCCGTTGTCGTCCATTACTGGCAAGATTGACATCATGTTAATGGCCAAGAGGTCCCAGCCCCCGATCATTGCGCAGCACCACGACAGGGATTGATCGTGGCATCCTGCAAGGATCTCGAATCCATGGATCCATGTCCATATCCACCGAACACCGACTGTATTGTGTGAAGCCACCAGGCTATCCACTTCCCCAGAGAATTGAGAATGGAGAATTGATCCTCGTGGCCAGTCAGCTCTCTCTGTTTTAAAGCCAGTAATATAGGGTTAGGAATATACCGTGTTGACACATTTTCGCGCCCGTTTCATTCAGGAACGCCTCGGACGAGTGGAGCCCGCCAGATGTAACCGCCACCAAAGTACTGCAGACCAGCATCGTGAGCCGCAGCACCGAACAACTGCTTCGCACACACCATCGATCGCTAGCGACCGGCGCAAAAGTCAATGAAAAGAAAATCTGGGTTGTAGGCATTGAGCCCAGCGTGCCGGTATATGTACGACAGGCGGGCGCGAGATCCACTTTCGACCGGAATATCTGTTGCCTCAGATATCGCCGGTATAAGCAATTATCAGGAGTAGTTCAGGGCCTAATTGCGTGTAGATCATATCTTACCCTTATCCTGACATTCGATAGTATCCGTAGCCCTCTAGTCGAACTAAGTCGACCCTGCTGTATATTCAATACGTTATTGTCGGAGATGCTTGTGAGATGCTTTCTATCGACTGCTGTGAAGTCTCGCTTTCCCTTTAGGCAATCGTCATCTGAGCACTGCACCACATCCACAACAACCCAGCATTTGGGAAAATCCGGCTTGATTGGACCCCGATCGCTGGGACTCGTGATAGGTCAAGAACCGCCACAAGGGCGCGTATATGCCCTTCGCGGCCGGTCCGCGTGTATGCATCGGCTTTGCCCTGCAGGAAGTGCAGGTCTTCCTGCCCAGTTGGTGTTCCGGTACAAGTTTACCAAGGAGAATGACCGGCCCATTGAGTATGATCCCATGTTCCAGCTGAACACCGCATGAAACGGCCGCCCGGGACCGAGACGTGAGCGACATTGCATTCACTAGCTATCAATTATAATTATATAATTATAGTATACGGAGCATAGTTGAAGAATTAGACAAATGATATTCACGGGCAAGAATCTCATCCAATCAAGCAGCGCACATGGCTCTGCAGCCTAAGGGGCTCCACATCTCCCTTCCGATTAATGTACTTGTTGCTTCCGCTTCCCCTGTCTCTTCTCAACCACACCATGGCTGAATCGACATCGCGCTTGGCGCGCGTCATCACCAACGCCCTCGATGAGATGGGTCTTGTCACCATGTGGCACTCCTCGCGCGATGTCAAGTTCCTCTGTGCCCAGCGCTTCGTGCGCCTCTTCGCCTACGGCGGCTCCACGCTTATCCTGGCCTCGTATTTATCAGCCATTGGTATCTCCGATGATCGCATCGGTCTGTTCATGACTCTCACTTTGATCGGAGATGTCGTGATTAGCTTCTTTCTGACCTTGTTCGCCGATTCCATGGGCCGCAAGGCCGTGCTGTCTCTAGGCTCGGTGTTGATGGCGGGGAGTGGCCTGGTGTTTGCCCTGTTTGGTAATTATTGGATTCTCCTCGCTGCGGCCGTCTTTGGTGTTATCAGTCCTAGGTATGTGCTTTCCTTTTTACTGGGTCGAGGATTTATCGCTCACTGACTTCCCCGCAGTGGAAATGAGATTGGGCCTTTCCGTGCCGTGGAGGAGTCCACGTTGGCTCATCTTACGACAAATGAGAAGCTTCCCGATGTATTTGCTTGGTACTCGCTGGTCGGGACTGCGGGCACTGCGTTGGGACAGCTGATCTGTGGTTGGGTGCTTACCTCGCTGCAGTCTCTGCACGGTTGGGAATTTGTCCCGTCGTGCCGGATCGTGTTCTTCGTCTATGCTGCTGTCGGGGTCATAAAACTCTTGTTTACGCTGGCTCTGAGCCGCAAGGTCGAGTATGTGAAGGAAGAGCCCGCGCAGGGGCAGCAGAACGACGAGACACGTCCGTTGCTGGAAGACTCTGCTCCGATTCAGCAGGCAGAGTCCCCGAAGAAGGGGTTGTTTGCGTTTATCGAGAAGGATCTGTGGTCGCTTGTCATTCGACTGTTTATCTTGTTCGGGCTGGACTCTTTTGCCTCTGGATTGGCATCTCTGTAAGTCAAGTAGTCCTGTCTTGGTGATTTTCCTTGCTGACTTGACCAGGTCCTGGATGACATATTTCTTCCACCGCAAGTTCAGCCTGCCCGAGGGCGAGCTCGGTACTATCTTCTTCGTGACTAGTAGCATCTCCGCCGCGTCCATGCTGGTTGCATCGTCACTTGCCAAGCGTATCGGCAACGTGAAGGTAAACACCATTCTCAGATCTCCAGTTCTTCGAGTTCCCAGCTAACCCTTCCTAGACTATGGTGTTTACCCACATGCCATCAGCTGTGGCGCTGTCGCTGATCTCTGTTCCTAACTCTCTGCCGTTGGCATTAACCTTCCTCGTTCTGCGCGCCTGTTCCCAAAACATGGATGTGGCCCCCCGATCGGCGTTTCTAGCAGCGGCTCTACCGCCTGACAAGCGCACAGCCATCATGGGCGCTGTCAACGTGGTCAAAACCACCAGTCAGAGCATGGGACCGCTCCTCACAGGTATTCTGGCTCGCAACAACCGGTTTGGAGTTTCCTTCATCATTGCGGGTATTTTGAAGGTCATTTACGATCTCGGCATGCTGGTCAGCTTTGCGGGCAAGGAGGCTGAGAAGCGAAAGCAGACGCAGAGAACGACCGGGCTCGTTAGCTAGGCTCAGGCGCTTCCAGAGTGTTTGTGCGAATGCTGCCAGGCCCACAAAAGCGTGTCTTTTGTTCCTTTGGTATCTTGTCTTACTGGCTTATAGATGCAACCCTGGCGTATTTAGCCAAAGAATAAAATATAATCTATATGTGAAACCTATACAGTTCAAGGGTCTCGCCCCACTGAAAAGGGGAGAGTTTCAAGTCGCCTTGTGCTTTAATTTAACTCTAGGCAGACACGTTCTCTAACCCACTCGACTTGCTTAACCCAATCAACCTTGAAGAATATGTCAGAGTTTAGGCAGACGACAATTATGGATCGGATCGGCTGAGACTAAGTCAATCAAGCTTTCAAGGATCTCTTGGCTCAGTCGTCGTCATGAAGAACACCATGTCCGATCCAAAGGTCGTCCTCTTCCTCGAGGATTTGTCTCGGCTGGAAAATCCCGCGATGAAGTCGTCACGCTTATTGGAATGCTCGCATGCGCATTGTGATGCATGGCCTTATTCGAAGAAGGCGCTGCTTTGTAGAGCCGTTGTCCGGTCCTTCTATGTCTTTGTCTTCGTCTTCATTTTGTACGTTCCCCTCATTCTGCACGAGATTTCCATTTCTAACTGTCTCACAGTGTCTTCTTCAGTCTGTTCACTTTCACTTGGGGTAGTCTACTCTCTTTCCTTGCAGATCTCGGCGATGCTCGCCTGTTCCCGGACTACCGGCCATCTCTTTTCTCACACTGGCCAACTCACGTCAACCCGGTCGCCTGTCACTCACACAATGATTACCGGCGCCATGTCCCGCTCTTCTCTGCCCTCGCCGCTGGCTGCATCAGCGTCGAAGCTGACGTCTGGCTACAACAAGATGACCTTCAAGTCAGCCATACGCCTCAAACCGTGCTACCAGGACACACACTCCGCAGTCTCTACCTCGACCCGCTGCTAGCGATACTCCAGCAATATAACCGGGTGAATGGATCAGCAGAAGTGAATGATCGTGTCGGTGTCTTTGCCAGCGATCCCACACAGACTCTCGTGCTCCTAGTCGACTTCAAAGCCAATGGAACCCTCATCTGGCCTCATTTGATGGAACAGCTGCAGCCACTACGTGAGAACGGGTACTTGAGTTACTTCAATGGCTCGGAGGTAGTCAATCGCCCTATTACAGTCGTTGTATCGGGTGATGCTCCCCTCGACCGCATCCTCAAGATTGCCATCCATCGCGACATATTCTACGATGCGCCCCTGGATGTTCTCACACACTCTGCATTCTCCATCGTCAAAGATATCAAAATGGATGGATCCATCTTCAACGATCATAATAGCTATTACGCCTCGGTCGACTTTCACAAGTCCATCGGCTCTCTCCCTCGCGGTCGGTTCTCTCAACGTCAGCTCGCCAAGATCCGGAAGCAGGTGCGGGCTGCGCATGAGCGAGGCTTGAAAGTGCGATACTGGGACACGCCGAGGGGACCAGTTCGACTGCGGAATTATGTCTGGTGGGCTTTGCTTCGTGAGGGGGTGGATGTGTTAAATGTGGACGATTTGCATGGCGCCACAAAGATGATTTGGAGTCGCGTAGCTGGTGGAGATGGCTGGTCTCGTCTCTCTGATATAAAAGCACTTTCTACGTTTAACGATTAATGAATCAGGATACTCTTGATGCACTATAATTTCATAAGTCTCGTCGCTTTTTGGGTACATACTCGTACCCAAGCAGGATTGCAACACAATATAAATTATATAGAGACTATATCTGTCCCATTCGTCCTTCATAATCCGTAGACACGCCCTCAAAGAACCATCCTGAAATCTGGGTTGCGGTCATCATTATATCCTGCATACCGATCATACTTTCCATTCCTTTTGTCGCGGTTGACTTTGGCGCAATAGAGAACATTCAACAAAATCCTGGAAAACTCAGCATTGCACATATGGAGGAAACTGCTAACTCACATAAACCACGCAAACACAAGCAAACCAAGGATAATGGTATGTCCCCGGTGGAATTCCGGCCCGTCGCGAGAGGGATAGTTGAAGGCTGCGGTTTCGAATATCGATATTTTGATGAGAATCAGAAAAAGTCTGGACAACATACTAGCCACAAACCCTCCGGCATTCGCAATTGCCAGCTGCATCGCTGATGTGGTCGCCCGCTTATAGTGGCCGGCTGAGTTGTTGGATATCCACCCCAGAATGCAGGGCACGCTGGCGTATAGGCCGGTGGCCATGAGGAAGGTCATGCCGTATTGAACGTGCGGGTTGTCAATGTTGGCGATTACTGCGTAGCCGATGATCGCGACGGGGAGCGTGAAAAGCATTACAACACCGCGCAGGTGCAGGCGATCCGAGACCAGTGCCACGACAACTGGAAATGTGAGCATGTTTAAAGGAGAGGGGGAGAATGGTATCTTCAGATAGTACTCACCAGTAAGGACAGCCGCGACGGCATATGGAATGACCGACCAAAGCTGCACTTCGTTGGCATCTTTGGCAAAGTCTAGGTTTTTGATGATCGTCGGTAGCTGTACATAATTAGATCCTTCTCAATCCATAAAGTAAAAGGATACGACTCACGAAGAGACCAAAGGAATATAATCCGCATAAGATTGCAAAATATGCACTGGCAGATAGCCACATCTGCACATCTAGAACGCCTCGTCGGACTTCAGACCATTTAAATGACTCCACCTCGACAGCCAATGTCCTGATTCTGTTAGCGCAAGAAGATCGGGTCACTTCTAGATTACTTACCCGTCTGGCATTCTAGGGTTATCCATGAGAAGTCTCTCGCGTGCAAACTCTTTTTCTTCGAGCGTCAAGAAGGACGACGATTCTAATGAATTGGGAAGAATGGGGAAGCTCAATGCACCACAGACGACAGTCTGTAGAATTGTGAGCTAAAATTTCAAGGTGGATAGTTTATTGCAACTTACCAGAAGACCTTCGATAATGAGAATCCAGCGCCAGCCCTCTAGCCCTCCTCGCGGGGCAATCGCTGCGAGGCCGCGGGCAAGAAGACCTAACATGTTCAACGACTGTCGATGAAGATGAAATGGTGGACTTACCACCAAAAGCACCAGATAAAGAAGCCGCGGTATAAAATAAGCCAATGCGTAGAGCCAAGTCTCCACGTCTATAAAAGCTTGACAGATATAGAACCTGTCCATTGTCAGACTTCAACCTATTCAGCGATTTCAGATAACGTACCATCCCCGGCAGCAAGCCGCCCTCCGCGAGTCCTAAAATAGCCCGCACACCGACGAATCCGCCATAGTTCCGAACGAATCCCAGACACATGGTTATAATACCCCAAAGGATGGTTAAAAATGGTAGCCATAGCTTCGGCGATGCTTTCTTGAGTATGAGATTGCTCGGCAGCTCGCTGCATATGTAAAAAAGATAGTATACCATCAGACCGATATCGTACTGGTGGTCGGTAATGTTGATATCCTTTTCCAGGCCGATGATTTTGGCGTTTCCGACATTGGTGCGATCGAGGAACGAGCATAGAAAGAGTAGTGCCAGCATGGGTAGGATCCTGATTTCATTAGCCGCCTGCTACATGTCTGCGAAAAGAAGGGGATACTCGATACTCACCGCGTGTCTAGCTTTAGCAGAATTCGACGCGTCAATTGTTGTTGACGATGCTGATCACCGAAGCGATTGAACTCGCCGGTCTTGGTTTCTTCGAGCTCCATAAACCTGGTTTTTGGTTCCATGATTGACTATGGGAGGAAGGGATACAACAGATGCAGATGCAGATGCAGGGAGTACGAAACTATGAACTCGGAAAGTAGTTTTGACCCCGAGCTGACACCAAGCTAATTTCCCCGCAGTTCCCCAGATCTTCAATTGCTTGGGATTTGCTTTGATATTTTACGGAATTGTATTTCGTATCGTGAATTCCACGTTCGTCGTATCGGAGCTCAAATGTGGACGCCGACGGGATCTCCGCTTCAAATGCTCAATGCTCAATGTCGACATCCTCATCAACTCACACCATGTCGAGGCTCTCCACCAAGCTGAAGGCCTTGATTAATTCCCCTGCCGCACGTCCATCTACCGTGCCGGCACCGCCCAATATCTCCTCGGTCTACAGCAAGATCGCGCAGACCGCCCAGGCCAAGAATGTCTCGCAACCTTCATGGCTCGCGCTATCGGTGCGTGGAAAACCAACCCTCCAGAAGCGCAATGGCTAACGTATCGATAGACAGCAGCCACAATGACCATGAACTCGCCCGACTCCCTAGCCGCCCTGTACCAGCTGGCCTCTAGCACATCCCCCAACCACGTCGAGACCGCCGAACTAATGCGCGAAGTCGGCCTCAAGTGCATCAGTTTCAACGGCATCCCTCGTACAATCAATTGTCTGGGTGCCTTCAAAGCTAGCCTCCCCGATTCCGTCAGTGCTCAACTTTCTCGCACCCCTACGCGCACCCCGACCCCCGAGAACATCTCCGCTATTAGCGAGCGCGGCCGCGCCCTCTGGAACTCCATCTACCGCCCCTTTGAGAATAAGCTGTACGATAAGCTCGCTGACTCTCACCCGGATCTGCCGGTCGTTATTCTGAACAGCCACTATGGCTCTCTACTCTCCGATCCCCCCCGGAATACCGGTGCTGCCGCCGGTCGGGTGCTGACGTCCCTCGTTGCCGTGGCGTGTCTGCGCGCGCAGACCGGCGTGGGCCCGCAGGTCACGTCGCATGTTTTCGGCTTGCGCAAGGCCCTCGAGGATGGGACGTGGGCTAGTGATGTGGAAGGTGAGGACGGTGCGCGCTGGCTGGCAAGTGACGAGGGTAATGAGTGGATTTTGAATAGTGTTGATGCTATCGTCGAGGCGATTAGCCAGGGCTCGGGCTCAACGTATGCGCCTGGGAAGGCTAAATTGTAGACTTTGATAGTTAAGAGATCTGTATATACCATATCATGATGGGATGATTCTAATGTCATGATGTTTTGCATGGCTGTGTACAGGATGTATATCTATATGCGCTCTACTCCATGATCTCCATGTTCTCGGCTACCGTGAATTCGGCGTCTGTCTTGCTGCGCACTTCTTCAACTTCGACGCCTGGGGCGAGCTCTGTCAGTGTGAGTTCACCGGTGGCTCGGTTAACCTGGAAAACACACTAGAGCACTGTTAGCTACGTTTCTGATTCACGGATACTCGAAACTCACCAAGTCGGTGATAATAGTGCTGACAACGTTGGCTCCCGTCAGAGGCAGACTGCACTTTTGCACGATCTTGGGAGATCCGTCCTTGGCGACATGGCTGGTGGCCACCACAATCTTGGTCTGGTCCGGATTGGAGATCAGGTCCATGGCACCGCCCATGCCCTTGAAGACTTTGCCCGGAATCATATAGTTGGCCAGGTCGCCGTTGGCGCTCACTTGCAGGGCCTGTGCCGGTTAGCAACGCAACGGTAGGATCCTCCATGGAGATGCACTTACGCCGAGAATCGACACATCCACATGGCCACCGCGGATCATACCGAATGACTCACTGCTGTCAAATGTGGATGCACCGGGCACCAAAGTCACGGTCTCTTTGCCGGCATTGATGATATCCGGGTCGACCTCGTCCTCTGCAGGATACGGGCCCTAAATAGAGTCAGTATGAATCTTATTTCATTCTGCGGAAACTTACCATTCCCAGAATTCCATTTTCGGACTGAACCCAGACCTTGACGTCCTTGGGTAAGAAGGACGGTGCCAATGTGGGGATACCTGTATATTGTCAGAGGAATATTCAACCGGGTTCGCTTATACTCACCAACACCCAGGTTCGCATAGTATCCCTGCTTCAACTCCTTGGCCGCTCGTCGAGCAATACGCTCTCTCTGGACCTGTGCCTCGCCCTTGGCCGACTCGCCTACACCCTCGTTCTCGCGCAGTTTCTTGATCTCAATGTGCTTCTCGTCCGTGGCGGGAACGATCCGGTCCACAAAGATACCAGGCAGGTCCACGTCGTTAGGATCAATAGATCCGATAGGAACGATATGCTCCGCTTCGACAATAGTAAGAGTTGCGGCTTTGGCCATGATCGGACCGAATGCCTTGGTGGTATATCTGCCGACATCAGTAACCCGAACCCATCATTCGCAAGTGATGAACATGAACGCCTACCGAAAAACACAGTTCCCAGCCTCATCCGCCTTCCAGGCCCGCAGGATCGCCACGTCCCCCGTCAAGGCAGTCTCCATCAGATACGTCTTGCCATTGAACTCGCGCGTCTCGCGCGGCTTGCCCGACTCCAACACCTTGCCCGACTCATCCATACGCACTGGGATCTTGCCCTCCTCGATAAACGTGTCTTCCTCGGTATCAGCATATCATTCCTTGTTGCAATGCATACACTTACGAGCTCCCGTCGGAGTAAAGAACGCCGGGATCCCTGCACCTCCCGCACGTAGCCGTTCAGCAAGGGTTCCCTGGGGACAGAGCTCGATGGCAATATTCCCCGATAGGTACTTTTTCTCCAGGGCCTTGTTATTGCCCAGGTATGACAGAATCAATCGGCTTAGCTGTCCGTTCTGCGATAGCGTCGCCAGCCCCTTGCCCGCAGCACCGGCATTATTCGAAATAGCCGTGAGCGACTGCAGGTCTTTCCCACGACGACCCATAGCGTTGATCAATGTTTCTGTTCCGATGTCAGTATAATCCTCATGATTCATCCCACTGATCGTCCAACTCACCCGCCACTCCGCAGAGCCCGAACCCGGAACTCAGGATCGTTGATCCACTCTTGATATCCTTGACTGCCTCGTCGGCATTCTTGTATAGTTTGGATCCACCTCGTTCGACTTTCGGGGCAAGAGTTTGTGCAGGTGCAGTGGAGTATGAGCATGTATTTGGGCGGTTCGCTAATGTCGGGCGCAGTCCGGTGCGAACGCCGAGATAGATGCGCGGTCGGCACGAGGTCAGCACCTTGCGCAAGAGTGATGTGGTAATAACTTGCAATGCCATTATGTGCTCTACAAAACAAAAGGGGTTATGAAGATGGGGCGCGTTCGATATTAAATTAATACTGGCTCACAATGTGCTGAGTGACGACGCTTCGGAGCTACTTTTGGATCCCGAGTGGCGGGGCCCGAGTCAGGTATGTTCGGCTACAAGGATCTTACGATATTCGGCTCATGGTGTAGAAATGGATTCAAGAGGGCGTCGATTGTCAGATACATGGTTTAGCCGCGAAGTCGCTTCCGTAGGCGCTCCCATTTCTCGCGAAGCCCATTCCCGTGACGCCCATTCTCGCCGACCGGTAGTTCACTTGAATGTTCACTTGATATCGCATTGAACGACTCTTCGGTCTGTGATTTAGACGGCGCTTGAATAGTACTTTTACTCCGTGGAGTACTCATCTGTGGCTGCGTCTGCGATTTGTCCTCCTTCGAGGGGATTTCGTTGGCAAACTTCATCTCTTGTTCGCGCTGGCGCCGCTTTGCCATTCCACGTCGGGCAGCGGCTTCAATAGTGCTCTCGCCGATCATGCTGGTCCCCGCGGGCCCACAAATGAAGTGACCTGATCATTTGCTTTTCTACTTCGCCGAAGGATGACTAGTAATTAGAAGTTTTCTTAACTTATGCTTCAGATTCCCTATATAAATAATATATATTAATAATACTGAAGATACATATATGATGTGATTAGTCAGGGTCTCGGTTGAGTCAACAGGAAGTATCAAAAAACATCAGATACTAATAATCTGATGTGGCAACATGCCTGTGTCAGGATGGTCGCGCTCAATATGAGCTCTAGCACGGGTAACGTATTGGTAAGGTAACCGACACACAGGACACTTCCACTTGTATTTAAATCCGTCGGGATGGATTACTGTAGCCAAAGGATCATTTTGATGCTCACGACTAACATGCGATGCACATTTCTGTAAGTCGGAAAATGATTTGTTGCAGGAAGAGCATTTGGACCGGTTGCCAGGAGTAGCAGTATCTGGAGTGTTGGTGTTGGAACTGGCGGTATCCGGTGTCGTCATGTCATCCAGAGATACCAGCACTGCTCGTACTGATGAAATCTCTCCATGTTTGTCTCGAATATGTCGATTACACGAGCCTTTCAAACCATACTGTGCCCCACACTTAGAGCATTTCCACTCTTTAGGCGTAGCAGGGGGAGGAGCGACAGGCAATGGAGGCGGCATCTCAGAAGGTGACACTTCGAGCACTGCGTGTGCTAAGGAGATACCGTAATGATGCCGCCGAATATGCGTTTGACACGACTTCTTGAGTATGTACTCTTTCCAACACTCAGAGCATTTCCATATTCTGTGTTCGAATGGTACGGCAGCATCGGGAGTGATTTCAGATGTGGCAGCATCGGGAGTGGCAGGCAATGGAGGCGGCATCTCATAAGGTGACACTTTGAACACTGCGTGTGCTGATAGGATATCGCGATGCTGCCGCCGAATGTGTCTTTGACATCCGAACTTATCGGAAAACCCTAACCAACACACGGAGCACTTCCACCTTGAATTCATGATGCCGGGACTGGGAGTGAGTAGAATCGCGTCAGAACTAGTCTGATCGTATGATGTAGTGTCGTGACTGGGAATGAGTGGATTCGCGTCAGAAAGAGAATGGTCCATAGCGTCGTAACTAGGAATGACTGGATTCACGTCAGAACTCGTCTGATCGTATGATGTTGTAGGAGAATAGATGTCGGGACTAGGAGTGAGTAGAATCACGTCAGGAATCGTCTGATCGTATGATGTAGTGTCGTGACTGGGAATGAGTGGATTCGCGTCAGAAAGAGAATGGTCCATAGCGTCGTAACTAGGAATGACTGGATTCACGTCAGAACTCGTCTGATCGTATGATGTTGTAGGAGAATAGATGTCGGGACTAGGAGTGAGTAGAATCACGTCAGAAATCGTCTGATCGTATAATGTTGTAGGAAAATAGTCTATAGGGTCGCCGCCCGGAGTAGGAGAACCGATCCCACCAAGCTGGTTTCTGCGTGAAGAACCCCTCCTCTGGAAGAGACTTGACAGCTGCTGTCTGAAGTGACTGCCCTCGTTCAAGTGGACAAGGAAGTCTGCGGTCGTAGGGTCCAGGCCAACCAGGGCCTGCCAGACGCTGACAATTCCATGGATGTCGATCTGCACAAATTGTTGTAAGTCAAGTCTGAACATTATTAAGCCCAGGTTCTGTCGGTTAACGAAGATTTCCATTATTCCATCCGTGGACGTGAGTAACCCATCGTAGCTGCTTATGATAAGATCAGAGATTGGGTATTCTGACAAGAAGGACTGTATCTGTTGGAAATATAGCGGACGGAGCCCAACCTCCGCCGATTGGACCATTGTCATATCGAGGGATGGGCCTAAAATGGGCCCATACTGCAGTGTGTAATGGTCCCGGAGCTGTCCGATCGTACGTGATAATCGATCATGTGTTGCGGCGGTACCGTCTCTGTCAGGCTGGGATGAACGTGCCAGAAAGATAAGACCTGGCAATGATCCGCCCATTTCGGAAAGGAGGGTGACGGACGAGAACGGATGGGGACAGGGAAGGGATGACGTAGTGGGCATTCCAAAAGTTTGAAATGCGCCGCACACCGCTTTTTATCTACCGCCTACTATATCGGCTTACCGCTTCTGGATGCGTCTTAACATACTTAAGAGTATGCCCCTGTTATAGCAGAAAATTATGTAATAAGTAGAGTTCTGGCGTCAAACCTTCTCAACGGAACTATAGGCAATGCAGAAGTATATACCAGTATTCGTCGTTCGCGGCCGAAATGATTCATAATACCGCCAGTCCTGATCCTGCCCTGTTACTGCCTGCCCTATTATATGGAAACAGTGTACCATTGGGAGGGTCAACTGTATTTAGTTCTTTAATTGGTTTATTCCAACAAGATATTAAAAAGTTATTGCTCACCGTGTATGGCCCGCTGGTCGGTTACAACGGATCTTGCTGCGACGACAGCTTAAACAAGCGGGCTGTTTTGCAGGGCCAGCTGAGCTCTCTTGTACGGCGTCCATCGGTGCGCTGTCCGAGTCTAGCTGCTTCCCCGGATCTTCGCACGAGTAAGACTCGCTTCTCGACTTGACAGAGGCCGAACTTTCTTATTTGTCTCCGGCTTATGAATACGTCCTTGGCTAGACTGTTTCACCAAGCCCTGCCGGGCTAGCTCAATCGGTAGAGCGTGAGACTCTTAATCTCAAGGTTGCGGGTTCGACCCCCGCGTTCGGCTATTCGTACAAAATAACTTTGAGATATTTCTTTTTTGCTTTTCGCATTTTTGCAGGTGTGAAGGGTCATTTTTGTTCGTGGTTAATGGTGACTAAATTAAATTGCTCGTTCTTGGTCCTTGACTGGAAAAGTTCGTTGAAGGTGGTGGGCTAGGAAAACTTGGAAATGTGATGGTGCTGAATATCGTCTTGACGAATCTGCTATTATACATAGTGACACGGCACCCCAAGGCATATGTAGTTGACAAATGTAAGATGAACTGACATAATGTAAACAAATTAAAGATTAGGAAGACTGTCTATGAGGTATAGTATTGTCATCAAATCCGTGCCCGGAGCACGTATACAGTCCCGATATGTTCAACATGTCCCCTTCTCGTTTTTTCGGCAACCTCAAGTCCACTGGCTCAATGCGCCCGACCGATCTCTCCATCCTCACTCACGGCTCTATCACGACTTATTGATCCACTGTGACTCGCTTCTCCGTCTCGACTGACCTCTTCCTCCAGAGTACCGGAAACCGCACCGGAAGCCTCAGGAACCAAAGGCGCCTGAGTCTGATGTTGTACAGGATTCAGCACCTGTCCCATTTCCGGTCCAGCAGGAGCAGCCGCTGCCATTGAAGGCTCCCGCATAGCCTGCGCAGTCTGAGGCGGCGAAGCATTCAGCAACGGCGGCCCAGCATCCTTCCCAGGCCGCTTGCTCATCCTAACACGGGCCGGTGCAGGCCCAAGCACAGTGGGATACTTGAAACGGAAGCCCCAGACAATGAAAAGCTTAAACTTCATCCACGCACTCGTATCCTTCCACTTCTGCTGCAACATGGCCGCATCCGCCGCATTGCGCGAGCGATACCCCTTGCGGAAACAGCAAAGACAGAACAATGTAATGGGCATGAGCATGAGTGCCCAGCAAATGGGTAACCCGCGTCGTGTTTGCCAGCCGGTCATGAGACGTCGGAAGCGGAACCAGGCTTCGATCACGCCCAAGATGAAGAACAGGCCTACCCATCCGAGAAGGCAGATTAAGAGGATTGCCAGAGGCGTGATTCCACCCCAGTCCTCGTTATACCAGGGTCCGTAGTCGTTGTAGTCGTCGTAGTCGCCGTAGCCAATGCCGCAGCCGCTGTTGCTCTTGTACTGGCATTTCGAGCCTTCGTATAGGCTTGTGGGCCGGGATTCGTCGCTTAGACAAGCGAGACTGGCGCTGGGGACTTGGGTGGGTTCTACCCAGATGTATACGTAGGTGTATGTGGTGGGCGAGAAGGGGGTGGATGTCGCCACTGAAAGAGAGGTGGATGTGGCTGTTTTGGGTAGCAATGCCTGGACGACACCGTTGGGAGGAGTCACTGTGGCGGCGGTCGTAGTAGTCCATTGTGTAGAGCAGCCTGTCGGTGCGGTGTAGGTCAGATTGACCACGTAGATGGTGGTTTCGTCGTAGCTATAAGCATCACCGTACGCGATATCGTTGTCGGCTGTGCCGATGGTGGCAGTGTATAGTTCATTGACGATGGTGACATCGCCCTCGTAATATCCGCTGTCGACGGAGCTGTATACAGATACAGGCTCGGGCAGCGAAGTGATGGTAGGTCGAACTTCCTGGTTGACGGTGGTCACGTAGGGCGTGACCTCGGAATCAGAGTAGTACTCAGAATGGTAATCATCATAATAATAATCATAGGGATAGCTGGTGACACTCTCTTCTTCCCAGTAATCAGTCACGATCCAGGGAGCCGCACGAACGAGTGAACAGTAAATAACGAGCGTCAAGAAGCACAGAAACGAGCGTGTGGGCGCCATAACGAGCGCTGATTTTTATCAGGAAAAAAAACCCAAAAGCCAAAAGCCATGGCTGCTTTGATTTAAATCCCAGTCCAAAGTCCCTTGGACCCCAAGGGACTAGGGGATCCTATTTCGGGGCCATAAAAGCCTCAAGTGACAGTTTAGGGCATGGTGGAAATTAAAACGGCCTGCCCTATTGGCTGGTCAAGGGCACTGATCGGGGTTCATCGCCGAGATCTCGGACGGTCCAGCCTTTTTTTGCTTTTTTGCCTCTGGTTTGCTGCTAGTGCTCGCTTATTTTTGCCCATGGGATGGGAGGGTCTCAAAGAGACCACAAATAGACACTTAGCTAGGTTCTGAATGGTCATGTCCCTCTGGCAATTGGTGCATCCAAGGTACCTTAACAGAGCCTCTCCGGTAAACTACCTAACTGAATTACCGGTTCCACTGATAGCCTCAATTTATGTGTAAATAAAGATGAATGTCTACTCCCATCTATTACAGTAATACCATCTCTACCATCTCCACTCATGCCAATAAACTTCAAAAGCTAGACCGTCGCGGTTAACTACATCGACCACTGCGCCACCAAGCAGGACGTCGCCGCATACATAACAAAGAGCATAAAGATCTACAGGAAGATTCCCAGAAACCTCCCAAGTGCCCCTGAAGACCCGACGGTGATCAGTTCGCAAAAGATAGTTGCCTCATCGAAGCTTGGCTGCAGAATACCTGTCCATATCGGCGTTGATTCATAAGGAGGGCAAAGGCACTGAGACCCTTGAGATTGGTATCCAGTTCTAGCGCTAGACTTGCTAGAGTTACAGGCGCATAGTAATCAGATGTCGCTGTGAAATGTAATGACCACTTCTACGCTGTCGGCGGCGTCTGCTCAATGCGTGGAAACCAACACGTTGAGTTCAAGCATTGGTCACCAAATATACTTGAAAGAGGATGTTCGGGACAACAATGGGCCGCACGAGATGATTTGAAGCCTTCAGAGCGAATACGCCAATGTCATATCAAGACAGCGAAACCAGGAAATATATTAAGAGCACTCCCAAGCGCGCAAAATGCCGTAACTTCGTAAATTTGAGACAGTAGTTCTGCTCCCGCCAGACCTTCCCACGAGGTCCTCTACATGGGAGGATGGGCAGGACTATCGACTCAGTTGGCAGCCCGTAACGCCCGCAATCTCGCACCAAGCCCGTCTTCAGCCTCCGCATCCGGCTTCACGGGCTCAGCTTGTTGAATCTCCTCGGGGGCCTTGCCAGACTCCAGCGCCATCCGCATATCGACTCCCGCATCGTCTGCCAACTGCTCCATCATCCGATCCACCTCCGACTCTCCCTCTGCACCGTACTCCTGCATCGACACTCCCTGCGCTACATCCTCGATCGCACTGCTCGCAATCTTGAAGTCCTCCGACCGGGCCAGGAAGTTGTTCGCGTGCGATATCAGATGCTCCAGATTGACGCTCTTCGAGGCTGCGTCCAGGCCTCGCGAGGCGAGTGCTAGTGTCCGGGATGTATCGCGCGTGCTCTGCGCGGCCTTGAGCTCATTGATGATTACGTCGGCTCGTGCCGCTTCCGATTTGAGGGTCACCTGGCGGCGCTTCTCGCGCACCGCCGAGGCGGCGTGGATTCGTGCGATCTGGAACTCGCGGTTCTTCATCGCCTTGTCGGCTTTGGCCTTTTCGGATTTGAAGGTTGCCTCGGCCCGTGCGGCTTCTTTCTTGAGGCGGTTGGAATGGAGCTGATGTGTGATGTTAGTTGGTGAGACTGGGCGGGTTTGGGTGCTGCAAAGGGAATCGGCGCGAAGCGGGGTGAGTGAGGCTTACCTTGACATTGGTACGGGCTTCGAAGATGGGATCTTTGCGGACCATAGTGCCGGATGTGTAGGCGGTGCCTGTATATCGCAAAAAACGGGGAAGAAAAGAGTCTGGGGCAGTTGCGAAGACCGAGATCGAGAGAGGGGAGTAGAAGATGGCGCGTGGCAAACGTCACCGCATTCAGCGCGATCTTTTAACGTCGCTCTATTTTAGCTCGGCCGATTCAGCAGGGTTTTTACGGAAGTCATTTTATTTCTATTTTAGTTCTAGCAAGAAATACTCTTCGCATCTTGACATACTTAAGACAGCGATATTGCCCAATAACTAGCCGTGTTAGTTACTCAACGCCGCTTACAAGTTTACCAGTCTACGCAACAACACTCAAATCATGATCAAAAAAACGAACCCGTCAATTTTTTTGAGTGGTTAAAATCACTAGTGTACAGCTAAAATAGAAGAATCCCCCACTATAGTGGTTTGCCCGTAAGCAAAGACGTTAGCGTCTCGCCCGGCGTAGAACTCCAGGAACTCCCAGTACTCCGATGGACCTTTCCATAACTGCGTCGCCGGCCGGATTTGGACTTCATAGTGAGTGCCCGGCGGTGCCGTCGCGACTGGTCGAGACTATCGATTGCCCAAGCCAATGTCAACAACGACTCCCAACTCCGTCGGCCCTCCGGGGCGTCGGCCGACCGAGTCTGCGCAGAGAAACCCTCACTAACCACTAGCTGCAATGCTCTGCCCGTCGCATCGCGAAGTGGACGCGCCAAGGCTGGGCTGCACGCTAGCAGTCGAGTGAGAAGTCTCATCCGGAAGACCGGTCGAATCGACACCTTCGAGGGCGACAGACTCGGGGTCGAAATCAACCAAAGAATCAAAGGGAAATGCTGATAGATCTCCTCCGTCGAGAGGGCCAAAGGCAAACCCGTCTTCAGAGAATGAAGGATTTGACTCAGCGGGTGAATCACCGTGGAATAGGCGGCGGAAGTCATCGTCAGAAAGAGGAGCTGCAACGTCATTTGCAGCATCATGTTCGATGCCCGATCCGAGGTCGAAGAGAGGGAGGGCGCTTCCAGCTCCTTCGAAGCCGGCGACGGACACTGCAGGTCGCACAACACCGCTGCAGGATGTTGTGTCGCGTCGGAGGCCTCAGCCAGAGTGGAAGGCTTCAGGGTCGGGGAGTAATCGGTAGCGGAGGGAGTAGGGAAGGGAATGCGTTCCAAAGAGAGGTCTTCGCCCTCCTGTTTGAACAGAGTGGGTGTGAGGGTGGGAGATTCGGTGACGGGCGAGCCCGCCTTGGGGGTGGTGCTGCGAGAGCCGCGCACCTCAGCGGAGAGCTGGGCCACCTGTTGAGACAGGCGGTTGTTCTCAGCCTCCATCTGCGACAAGCGCGAGATAAGGAACTGGTTTTGTTGTTCCATGCGAATCTTCTCGGTCTCTAGCTTCTCCATCTCGAGTCTCTTGCGCTCGCGAGAAGTCTGAGCCGCAGCGCGATTCCGGAGAACGCGCTCGATCCGCCGTTGTTCTTTCTCATCTTCTGTCTTGGCACGTTTCCTATAATAATCAGTGAATGTGCTTGATAGTGTATTTTGGAAGGGCAAAAACACATACCGTGGTGGGAGGTTGGTCTTGGGTACTGGGAGTTCCTGACCCCAGGACTTCCTCTTCTTCGCAGGCTTTTTCTCATCTTCCAGGATTTCCTCCGCTTCCGAGTCCAGTGATGTGTCCGCAGGGGAGACAGTAAACTGGAGCTCGGAAGAGGGGGATGCTGATAATGACCTCATGTTGATTGTGTCTGTCATGGTGATGGTGATGGTGATGGTGATGGTGATGGTGATGGTGATGGTGATGGTGGGTGGCAGTCTGAAAGAGGGGGAAAGTGACCTTCTATGCAGAACAGTCAAGGCCACGTTGTCATTATGGGCAAGGTCCGGGAAGGTGTGAGTCAGCGCGCGAGAAGGACACTTGTTCCTTGGGGAGAAGACTGAAAGCGGGCGACGGTGCTTGTTTAAGTAGAGGCCAGCGTGGTCTTAGCCAAGTTTCATCCCTGGGTTTGGGTGGGGGCAACAAAGGAGGTCTGGTACTTGTGTCACCATAGTTAATAACGTGTGAACAGAAGTACCGCTTACTCGTCAGCGCGGCCCCCTACACCCCTGGATTCCGGGTCCATTTCAGCTTGTGTCTCTATGAATAGTTACTGGCCCCTAAGGCTGATGTTGGGTGTCATCCTCACTTGAGTAACGCAAACCCCTAGTTATTACTGAATCTGTCCTACTCGACTCTGTGAAATCTGGGTGTATGGAACATGCCTATGTTGCGTACCTCATGAAGTCTGCTGGACTCGCAGATGCCTTCATCCCTGAATGGAGATGAAGGGAAATATACCCCTGATCCATTGCCACCCCTGATTGTGTGGCGTGTGTTGGCCTGTTGGAATGCAACACCTACAAAAGCCCCCAATTTGCATGCGCATTGGCGGAGTCACCGTTTCCCCCCACCGAATGGCGTCGAACAACACGGAACGATCGGAGGGGTGGATCTGTCTCAGCCCTCCACTTCTCAGGGGACTCGTCAACAAGGAAAGGAGTGACTCCTCTAAAGTGTACATATGGTTATGTATAGAGAAGATCAATCAAAATCGATCTTTTTGCAGGCTATCGACTCCTCCTTCCAGACATCAGGGAAATCCAACAGTGAACAAATATAGTCTCCATACACTCCGTACCTTGGAAGGCATTGTCTCATGCATTAACCCCGTCGGAGTCCGTTCAATATGGTGTGGTATTCATACGTCGCATTGGAATACACTTTCGGTTTGTTCTACAGGTGATATAGACGTCCGAAGGCCCATTCCTCTAATTTAAGCTTTGTTGAACGGTTCTAGGGCCCTAATCAAGCCGTTTGACATTGAGTGTCTGAGCGCCTGAGGCTGTGTTGCTTGTGTGTAGACTGCGCCATGCATCCACAATAGTATGCATCTCAGCCATAAATGCAAGCCATAGATAGGAAGGAACCTTTCATGCATATAGACTCGCCCCCCTCAAATATCATTTCCAATACATCTACTCTCGTAGTCGCATATCATCCCATAGGTACATATACCCTAGTGGGCCATATCCCGACTATTCCCCGGCAAGCAAATGATCGCTATGTGCTTTGAACCTACATCTACCTAGCCAGAGCATGTTGAGACATCCCAGCTATCCATGCCCGAGCCTGATAAAGGCTCACACTTTGCATAGCTGTTCCAGAGAGCATTCGCTGGTTTTGGTTGAGTTTAGGCTATATAAAGCAATTGTTTGATAGTATCTAATTGGATAAAATTTGCTAAGCTACCTTTATGATGACCACCTTGATAGAATGACCATCTTGGCGTTAGCACTGTTGAACTATCACGACCAGTGGCTGCTGAACGACACAGCTTAGGGGCCTCTACCAACACTGCTGAGACAGCGCCACTCAACAACCCGTAGATCAACACGCAGAATAACCTAGTCGCTTTCTAAGGGTCTTTCATTTTGTTCTTCCACTGACTGTTTGTTCTAAACATCTTATTATGCAATAATAGTTACTGCCGGATGATTCCGCCTATGTGGGATAAAACCCCACATCATCCTCTGTATTCTCTCCCCATCTCAATACTTCACTCAAGCTACTACAAATGATACACCTTCTATGGTCCTAGTCTCCATAACCAAGCAGTGTCATACGGGACACATCTTATTGTCTACAAATCTTATGTCTACGAGATATATTCACACGGCTTAGAACCAGTTTGTTCAGATATCATGCATTCCATTCCTTATTCCGAATCATCCCCGAAATCACAACCAGCTTGCAAGCTACATCCCTATTCCACCAGCCTCATCCCACGGTGAATGCATATCTGAAATGTATGAAGGTCCCCCGAGTTTCTCTCAGAGCCCTACAAAAGACTGGGTTCCTGCCGAATGAATTGGCAGCCGGATTGTCGGTGAGACCCAGAGGCAGCAAAGACTTCCTAAGGATCTAGTCGGTGCCCTCATCCTTCACAGTTACCTCAGTCGAGTTATCGGAGCTATCAGAAGAGGTAGCGGACTTGGCGGGGGCAGGAGCCTTTGCAGAGGTAGGAGCCTTTGCATGGCCAGGAGTCTTTGCGCGGGCAGGAGTCTTTGCACGAAAAGGAGACTTTGCGTGGGAAGGAGTCTTCTCGGGAGTAGGACTCTCTGTGGCCTTCCTCTTGCGGCTGCCATCGCCCTTCTTCTCAGGGGCAGCAATGTTGGCAGTGCCTTCAAGGAACTTGCGTCGGGCATTGTTGTAGATGGTGCGGCCACTGCCAGCGGTGTAGCCGGTCATTGCAGCCAGCTTTTCGTAGTCGACCTAGACATTTCATGTCAGTATTGATCGAGCAACAGGAGCTATGCTGGTTCAGGTCCCGTTTACGGGTTCTTACCTTGATGGGGGCCTCGGTGCAGAGCTGAGCGATCATGAGAACTCGGCGCTCGGCGGGCGGCAGGCCATTGATGGCATCGTCGAACGACTTGAGAGTCTCCGCAGAGGACATTGTATCGATCTTAGAAGATGAAAGTGGTCTGAGGAATTTGAAAATGTGGATGTGCAAAATTGGGGAGTCGAGAAAGAAGGAAACTTCGTGGGGTCACCCGCGAAATCTATTGCAGATTTCACGCTCAAATGTTGTTCGAGAAGTGAGAGAATGTCTTTCGCCTGCTCAGTATAAAATTTGCTGTCGATAGCGAACGTGAACTCTTACCCTTCGTTTCACTTCACTCTGAGGTCTTAGACTGGATACTATAGATTGTAAAGGACTCTTACCGATCTGTTCATAGGTCTTTTTATTTAATTCGTACTATTTAAGTCCTCATTTTAAGGCCAAGTGAGGGTGGAAACGTGTTTTGTTAACATAATACAACGGGGGTGGATGGCGTACTCTATATGCGCTATGTCTGTTCACTTCTTTGCATGGTAACTCTTTGACAGTGTCTTTGAAAATTGCTCAGTTGGAGAGTACTTCCCCTATGCCTATTTCAGGTCTTCTTTTTGGCAAAGCACCCTAGAATTCAGGATTGCTTCGAGGTGATAACCGTTGCTAGGACGAAATAGCAACACTTGTACTATATAGGAAGACCTTCAAGCACCTAGTGACGATTGCCACATATCAAAGAAGCATGGATTAGTAGACTTCTTTTGACTGATCAGGCTCAAGACTATAAGCAAACTAACCTTGTCTTGAGCAGGCTATGACCGTGGAAAGATGATACCAAACTCAGGAGAGCAGAGTCGTCAAGAGGTAACAAACTAAGAGACCATAGCAGCTAGAATACCTGCCATCAAGCATGGTGAAGAATAGATCTCAACGACATATACACCGTGCGAGGGCGAAAGAGGGGATAGTCCATAGCACATGACTAGGCCTGATGGATTGTCGTTTGGATGGCTTCATTGTTATCACGTATGGCAACGAGCTACCAAGCCGAGAATCTCTTATAGTGCTTGATGATCTTGGAAGAGAGTTTCAGGTATCCTCGCATAACATGTTCGACCTAGCAGAGGCGTATAATCGTTTACATGTCTAAGCCTTGTGGGGTGTGCCCTAAACATCATCTTGGCATGGTCCCCAATACGAACTGCTGCCGACATACCCGCTACACTGCATCCACTGTTCCCATGGAGGTGGTATGCAGCCAATCAATCTCCTTGTCGTGTTTAGCTCGACTTGGCTCGTTGCCCGAAGGTGGAAATGGGGCTAATTTACGCGAGGCTGAACCAGCTAGTATTGTATCGGGCGACTGCGGCTCAAAAACAAAAAATAGGGCATTGGGCTCGAGAGCTCTGCCCTGGGATGTTCTTTTAAATGGAGCAGTTCCCCGTTGAGGAGACGATCATCTTCTTTTTGTTCATCAATCTCTACTGATTGCAATCCCCACTGTCTCCACCGGGCATCTTGTCTCCACTTCAAGATTCAATCTCACAATGCATTTCTCCGCTCTTGTGGTTCCTGTCGTTGCGGCTCTGGCTGCTGCAGAAAGCACCACGGTCATTGAATACTTCGCTGCCACCTCATCCGTCCCAGGTATCAGCGTCAGCGTCTCATCCTACACCAGCATCGCCGGCACTGTCGTTGGATCCGATGCGGTCGGGACCACTTACAGGGTCGGCTGTATGAGCGGCGCTCCCAAGTCCGAGTGCAGCATGAAGCCTTTCACTATGCTTGTCGGCCCCAACACCCTCAGTTACTCCAAGACCTTGACTGCTGATATTGAGGGCTACACTGCCCTCATCGGCGAGAATAATCAGTGCTCTTTCACCAGCTCCACCGAGTCGGCCAGGTGCACCGTTACCATGGATGTCACTGTTTCCGTGGACGACACAACCACATCCACCACGAGCACCACCACTATCAGCTACCCGGAGAACTCGGTCGTCTACGACAAGTTGACAGTCGCTGCTACCGCCACCGGTGCCTCCGGTGCCTCTGCAACTGGCACTAGCTCTACCGATGCCGCTGCCGGTCCCCACCAGGCTAGGGCTACCGCTATCCCGTTGGGTGCTGCGGCTGCTATTGCCGTGGCTGCACTGTTCTAAGCGAATCTTTCATGCTGCTTGGGACATTTATGCATTGAGCATCTTGGACATGACATATTTACATTCTCATATTACATATTCAAAAATATTACGAACTTGGACGCGAGCATTGACTTTGGTATACTGTTGAGTATACATATGTACATATCGTGTTATGTATTTACCGGGAGGTTACGGAGTAATTTACTAAAAGAGAGAGACCTATGTATTCACAATGCTTTTGCTTTTTCGGTATAGACGCTGTGATAATCTATCGACTCCACTCGTTTCGACACCAGGGGAATTATATGCACAAGTAACACAATAAACGCCATCCATCAAGTACGTGCTCATGACCAGGTCGTAGGTGGTATATGCAGGGGAGTTTTGGTGACAAAGGAAAGAAAAGCGCAAAGAAATCTTCACATGTCCATATCCATCGTGTCATCACCGGCATCGAGGGCATTCTGCCTCTCGGGGTCCGGGACCACCACTCCCCGGCCACGACCGGCAAGCAGTTCACGTCTGACTTCAGGTCCGATGTCCTTGTGTCCACGGACCAAAAGCAGATCCAAAAGTGCCTCACGCTGGTCCTCGGTAATGTCGTTGCGGTATCGCTGGGCAAACACCAGCAGAGACTGGTGCCAGAGGACCGGCAGCCTATAGGCCTTGGAACCACCAGATGGGCCATTGCCCATGGAGGTATCCTCGGAAGGATCGGCGGCACGGAAACGCATAAAATGGAACACCAGAGCGTCAATCACCTTGTACGGCAGAGCATATTTCTTCTCCAGGAAGACTCGGATAAACATGTTGACAGCACCGGCACTCTCGTGAGAGCGGCTCGACATCTCGGCTGATAGATCACACATGCGGAGCAGGGCCGCAGCAGAGTGCAGCACTGGGATAGACACGCGAGCAATCACTGACGACACAATGTGTGCCTCGCGTAAAGTGCAGGTACCACTGGAAACAAGAGGGAAAAGCAGTCCCTTGAAGAAACATGCAGGCTTGTAGAGGGCCTTGCGCAACGCGTTGTAGGTATGAACATTGAGCTTTTTCGTCTCGTGGATCTCCTCGCGCACGCGGTCCAACAGCACGGTCGCAATAAACTCCTGGGCCACGTGAGGCTTGGACGAGATGAAAATCCGAGTACCAGCGTAAACGGCGTTGGCGGTCCATCGCTCAGGCTGGGTAATGTCGAGAAGGGTCGGCCAGTTCGGGACTGACGGAAGGATCTTGAACGGTTTGGGAAGCGGACCGGACTTGTAACGTGAGAGGATCATGCCAACCCTGGAGTCTCAAGTTAGCGCATCTCTTCCAAAAACTCCATAGCTTTCACATACTTCTCATATACCTCCACAGCCTTGGCCGGGATCTGAACGGCGTCTTCTGGAACCCCGCCGCCTTGAATTTGCGTGGGGCCGACATGTTGACCAGCCTGCTTGGCCTCATGTTCGGCGATCTTCTCCAAAATCAAATCTGCAAGATTCGTCGTTTGGCCCTGGGCTGAAGGGTCTCGCGGATGGAAAATAGGATCTTCTTCATGGCCACCGGGGATAAACTTGTTGAACATATCGAGGTCATTGGGATCAACCTCCTGCAATCACGTTAGAATTGTGCATAAGCAGCCATAAAGATCGGACAATGCCTTACAACTTCCTCGACTTCCTCGTCCACCCAGTCATCATTCTCAAACTTCTCGTCATCCGACAGCGGCTCCTCCTCGAAACGGGTATCGAATTCGAAAGCAGCATTCGACTTGGGCTCGGCGGTGCCCATGGCAAGCCTTTGTTCGGCAGCGTCCTCGTCTGCTAATTCTTGACCCATCTGCAGAATGTTGCGCGACATCTTCGCATCGACATAGCGCTGTCCATTTTCACCATCTTCCTCTTCCGACTGGCGTTTGCCTTTCTTGCTGCTCTGTGTCCGGAGATGCCCCACGGCACTAATATCCTCTGCAAGAGGGTTGTGTCTGCGTGCCGCGGCGGTGCGGGAGCTGGTGGCTTTTGGCATGGTGAGACTATTCTCTGCCCAGATAGTCCAGGATCCAAGTAGAAACAAAACCTGCTGGTCTGCTTAGAGATGTGCACCACGAACCGTCAATCAGTTGTGTGTAAAATTTGGGCTCATGTGATCTAATCAGTATTTTTTCTGCCGGGCGGAGACTGTCTATCTCCACCGCCTTTATTCATTCACCGCCATGTCGCCGATGACTTTCTGCCGCGCATCGACTGCTTTCTCCGGGACCGCGTGCTTTCACAAGAACGACGCAGAGTTCATTTTCTTCTCTGCCCGGTGTGGCTTCTACCTTTAGAGCTGAAATATGAGCATTTTCTTGTGACTTCAGCTGCAGTTCCCAGGAGAATCCGATACTGCTTTCGATCTTGCGCGCTTTGTGCCTCTTGGAATATCCCCGTGCTCAAGTCCATTGATTGCGCATGCACGACTTGACACTGGTAAGTTCCATTGTTGCTTTCTCGACATGAGGCTGACCTGGGAACCCCTTGGGGGTCCCCTAGGGTTGGTCAATGATTGTCTGAGACTTTCACTCAATGTCTAACAAGACCTTGTAGGAGCTCGCCTTCAATCTGAACAATTTATTTTCGACAACGACATTCTCAAGAAACTCCTGGGCTCGGTCACTTTGCATTTCCCTACAAGTGTAGTAATATCCAAGACCTCACCATGGCATCCGGCCAGGCTCCCGGGTCCTCCGCACCATCTTCCAACATCAACTCCCCGATCCTTCCTCCCGGCAATGGGCCCCTCCTCAATGGCGCATTATCGGATTTGAATTCGCGGTCATCCCCAGCGCCGGCAAGTAATCTTTCTGTTCAGGGAGATAGCGCCCGCGCAAAAAGGAATAAGCGTGATAGCCGCAAGAAGCGTGAAGCCAAAGGCTTAGATACCGAAAGTGCTCCTCCTCCCAAGAAACGAGCAACCGCTGCAAGCATCGCCCGTCCCAGCTCAGAACTGTCTATTCTCCGTCCGTTGCTACTCGCAGAACCCCGTCGGTCAGACAATTTTCCTCCACAGGCTCGTCAATTGAATCAAGTCACCAGAAAGTCTTCCACTGTTTTGGGTCAAAGCTGGGATTTCTATGAGGTGGTTGATAAACTCACCAATAAAAATGGGTTCCGTTACAGCTATGCTATTGCCGACCCGGGCTTCCCGCATATCAAGTACCGACAAACTGATGTGAGACCCTATCATGCCCGCTTCAGCTTTGAAGACTCTCCTGCGGCCATATCTTTCTCTCAGGATGCCAGGGCTGTAACAACCAGCGATGCGTGGCATACGGCACGCGCAAATGTCTGCGCTCGGGAAGGGTCATACTATTACGAGGCACGAGTCATCAGCGGAGTGGTCAACAACTCACAGAACAGCTCCAATGCTCAATCCCGTGGCCATGTCAGACTTGGATTTGCCCGTCGCGAAGCTGATCTCGATGTCAATGTCGGTGTCGACTGCTACGGGTATGGAATTCGCGATGTAAATGGCGAAGTCGTTAACCGTATGCGGTGCGAGTTCTTTTTCCCAAAAGGTGAAGCCATCAACGAAGGCGATGTCATTGGCATGCTTATTACCCTTCCGCCTCTCTCCCTCCATAAAAAAATCGTCGAGGGCACCTACGACCACGCTATAGATGGCGACGGCTCGGATCCTGCATCTCGGACTTCTACTGCTACCAACATTATCCGAGATCGCATCCCTTTCCACTACAAGTCCGACTTTTGTTGGCAACAGTCCAACGTTTTCTCTACCAAGCACCTCCGCGACTATGCTTTCAACCTGAAAGAAACTCCGACATTTGGTCCTCCCTCCCCGCTAAACAGTGAGGATGCGTCTTTGCGCACTCTGCCTGGATCTAGCATTACTATCTTCAAGAATGGTGTCAAGATGGGCACACCCTTCAAAGAACTCTATGCTTTTCTTCCACCAGCCAGTCGCCTCGCCAACGGCACAAATAACCTTGGTATCGGTGAGCGTGAAAATGCCGACGACGGCATGATTGGTTACTACCCGGCCGTGAGCTGCTACGGCGGCGGTGCGGTCGAGTGCCGCTTCGAAGGTCCGTGGTGGATTGGTCCACCCGAACGCACCGAGTCCGGGGAGCCGATTCGGCCAATCGGTGACCGATACGATGATCAGATCGTCGAGGACGTGGTCGCCGACATTGTAGACGAGGTTGAGGCCATGTTCACATGGGGTGGTGTTGACGGCGACGTGATTGGCAACACCAGCGGGGAGCTGGATGGCACTTCATCCGGCGCAGTAGGAGGCTCGGAGGTGCTGAAAGGAGGTGTCGGTGCTGCGCTGGATTCTGCTGTTCCAGCCCCTGGGGCCTCTGAATCCGCTGCTAACAGTAATCAGGCAACGCCGGCTGCCACGGGAAACACTGCTGCAGGGAACCCGGCACAGGAGGACGCCGTGAGTGTCGGCACGGCTGGGACTCCGAATCTAGCGGTGGTAATCCCGGCACCGGCATCCCGGGCTGATGAAGATGTTGAGATGACTTGAAGATCTAAAGTGCGAACTTGCTCTAGGCAATATGATAAAGCGACATAGCTCCAGGGACTGGCAAGGCGTTTAAGGTTCTTTTTTATCACGCCGTATTGATACCAACCTCTTCTACGAATCTCAGAGCACAAATACTCGTTCTCATCACAGATAATCGAGCGCCGTGGCAAATGGCTGCCAATGAAGATGTGTCAATGTACATGGTAGATGGTATCATTGTAGTAATACAAATATGGAACACGGCTAAGCTACTAGGATCGACACGCTATAAGTAGCTCTCAAACCTTTTGCCCTCGAGCAATTCTCCAACCTTCATAACTAGCTCGTCATCCCCATACTGGCCCACGACTTGAATACCAGCAATCTCACCAGCCCCCGTGTCCTGTGAAGACTCGGAAATTGTTACTGGGACAGAGATAGCCGGCAGACCAGCCAAACTGGCGGGAACCGTGAAGACGTCGTTGACGTAGGCGTCCAACGGTGATGAACCACTCGAGGCCCCTGCCACATCGGACAGTCGCGGCGGCGAGGACGGCGCAGTGGGGCATACAAGAATATCAACCTGTTCCGCTTCGAGGCGACCTGTGTCCTGCGTTGCAGCCAATGGATGCTTAGCAGCGAACACGGCGTTGAAATCTTGTTGGACCAGTCGTCGCACACGCTGTGCCTGGATGAAGTAGTTGTCCATAGCATCGGCGCTCAAGCTGAATGTACCTAGAAGAATGCGTCGCTTTACTTCTTCGCCAAAGCCGCTTCCGCGCGTGTTAGCGTAGAGATAGCCGTCTGGCTGTCCGTCGCTATCCGGTCCCTGGGCGCGAGTCCCGTACCGCACGCCGTCGTACTTCGCCAAGTTTGAGGAGGCCTCGGCAGGGGCGAGAACATAGTAGGCTGATAATGCATGCTTGGTGGCTGGTAGAGAAACGGGGTGGATGGTATGCCCTTGCTCCTGCAAATGTGCCAAGGACAGTAGCCAGGCACGGCGAACCGACGGTGTGAGTTCGGAAATGTTGTATTCCATCGGAAACCCGATTCGAAGAGGGGTTGATGTCAATCGAGAGGCGAGTCGCGGTGCCTGGAGCCGGGATAGAATCCGTGACCTCGTGAAGGCAGAGAGACTGGTCGGGTCTCGCCTGTCAGGTTGGTTTAGGATCCGGAATATATCCTGTATACTGGAGATGTTATTCCCTATAATCCCAACGGTGTCCAAAGAATTGGCGTAGGCGACCACGCCCCATCGTGATATTAATCCGTAGGACGGCTTGAGGCCCACCGTCCCGGTGTACGCAGCCGGGAGTCGGACAGAGCCTCCTGTATCTGTCCCAAGTGCACTGCAGTAATTCAACTTCAGTCAATGGCCATCCCTGATTCCCATAGTAAGTTCCCGGTACTAACGCATAGCATTGATTCGCTGCCACCGCCACTGCACTCCCACCGGAGCTGCCACCGGCGGAGAGATCTTGTCCGCTGGCGTCGCGTCGCAAGTTCTTCACAGACCCAAATCGCGAGTGGGTAGAATGTGACCCCATTCCAAACTCGTCCAGGTTGGTCTTTCCGGCCACAACAGCCCCGGCATCCTCTAATTGTTCGATCACGGTCGCATTGAACGGGCTGGTGAATTTGCTCAAAATGCCCGAGGCACAGGTGGTTGGAAAGTCGCGCGTGCAGATATTATCTTTGATGGAGATCAAGCGGCCATCCACAGGGGATTTTGAAGTTCCTGCTTCAGCAAATCCTCTGTTAATCATGGGGTGATGAATGGATATTCGCGGACGCACCTTGCTCGCGGCGACGGTCTGCTTCCTTTATGCGGTCTACCCACTGCCCCGCACGGGGCAGTGGTGTTATGAAAGCGTTGAGGCCATGTGCATGTTGGTTAGCGATGCATTTCTTTGCTTCCCGTAGAAGGGACATTTAGGATCGAGGATGAGGGTAAAAGTGTCGAGAGCGGGTGGAACCGATAAATATCCAAGTGGCCCGTGCTCCTGGCCGTTTGAGCTATATTTATTATTTTTATATTTAATTGGAGCCATTACAGTACTATCTAATGGATAGGCGAGTAGAAATGAGATTTCAGCAGCAGGTGTCATATTTAAAAGCTTCTTTCGTTTTGCGGTTTTAATAAAAAAAGGAAATAAAGAGAACTCGGCTGCACTGCGCTTCTGGGCTGCTCGAATTCGCGACTTATCCATTGAGTGTCAAGTCAAGTCGGGCAAAGGTCCCATTTCCTACGGACATTCGGTCCTATACGTGGTGGAATAATAATGAATCTGCATGCAAGCTCCCTGGTAGTCGATTGCGCGACAACACCGAAGCTCGGGAGTTGAAGCCGAGCTATTCGATAGGCTGCAAAGTTGGCTATAGCAATTTAGCGAAAGGCAGAATACCTTGAGTATACATATGTAGAAAGAAATATAGAAATATAGAAAGACAGGAAGAAAAGGACAAGTCTCTTACACTGAACTATACTTTAAAGCCAAAGCAAGAAATGGCTCTCCCTCGGCCCGAAATAGTCGAATAGACGTCATTCTGCCGCTTAATTCCCTTCCACTTCTTTTTCCTTCCTACACCACCACATCCACCTATATCAAATATGTTGTCGCGTGGTATTCTAAGAGCCGCCAACGGTGCTCGTCACTCAGGCGCAGCTCGTGCTGTGACCTTCCCCACGGTCTCCGGCAAAGCTCAATGCGCCAGATCCACAATCTCCGTCGACGGCCGAAGGTCTATCTCCACATACGGCTACACACAGGCTAAGGCGCTGATGTACTCGAAATATGGCGAGCCTAAGGATGTTCTGAAGTATGGCTAGTCCCCTGTAAAGCTCAGTTGTCCAGGAACTGACCTTTCTTTAGCCTTCACAAGCACTCGATCTCGGCGCCGCATGGCACCCAAGTGAACCTCCGTCTTCTCGCCGCGCCAATGAACCCAGCCGATGTCAACCAAATTCAAGGCGTATACCCCAGCAAGCCTGCGTTTGACAATTTGCTGGGAACGGTCGAGCCATCGGCTGTCGGTGGTAACGAGGGCGCGTTCGAGGTCATTTCAACGGGCGCGGGCGTCAAGACTCTATCCAAGGGCGATTGGGTCATTATGAAGCGGACCAACCAGGGAACATGGAGGACACATGCCCAGCTGGACGAGTCACAGCTTATCCGGATCGAGAACAAGGAGGGCTTGACCCCGCTGCAGGTCGGCACCGTCAGTGTCAACCCGGTTACCGCATACCGGATGATTCGTGATTTCTGTGACTGGGATTGGATGCGTGCTGGCGAAGAGTGGTTGATCCAGAACGGTGCCAACAGTGGTGTCGGACGGGCCGCTATCCAGTTGGGCCGTGAGTGGGGCATCAAGACGCTCAATGTTGTCCGCCAGCGGAAGACTCCCGAGGAGACGGAGGCGCTCAAGCAGGAACTGAAGGAGCTGGGTGCCACCGTCGTGGTGACTGAGGAGGAGTTGTTGGCCGGCGGCTTCCGGGATATGGTTAAAGAGGTTACTCGTCAGGGCCGGGAGCCCATTCGTCTGGCCTTGAACTGCGTGGGTGGAAAGAATGCCACGGCTCTGGCGAAGACCCTGGCCCCGAACTCGCACATGGTGACTTATGGAGCCATGTCGAAGCAGCCGGTGGCGCTGCCCTCGGGTCTCTTGATCTTCAAGAACCTCACATTCAACGGATTCTGGGTCAGCAAATGGGGTGACAAAAACCCACAGCTCAAGGAGAACACCATCAAGGATGTGCTCCAACTGGTGCACTCGGGCCGGTTCAAGGATATCCCGGTCGACAAAGTCGAGTGGCACTGGAAGTCCGAGGGTCCCCAACTGGCCGAGAATGTGCAGGGCACCCTGGGTGGTTACCGCAGTGGAAAGGGTGTTTTCGTCTTCACTGGCGGCGACGAGTAGAAGAACTCGATGTACCTCGATGTACCATATTTTCAGGTAGTAGATCTACATAGGTGTCTTGTGACCACCATGTTGCCAATGTCCCTGGCTTATTCCGGAAGCATATTGAATCGAGACTTCTCATGGATTATTACACCTCGAGGTCATTTAAGAGACTATGTACACATGTGGATCACTCGCATTTCCAGTGCTCCTTCACCCATGCCAAAAGCAGATCCGTCAGTGTCGTAGATGGCATATACACCTCGCTGTCCTTGAAGAAATCGACATCGAGACCAGCAAATTTAGCAGCCAGAGCCAAATGCGGCTGAACAAACTCGATGTAGATGAGATCGACAGTCTCCGGCACACCCGAGGTGTCTGCCGACAGCAATGCTTGGATGCAGTTTGGCACTTGATAGAAGGAGATGGGCGAGTGAACGGTGTCATCTCCATCCGTGCCCGCGTCATCTTTGGTCGTATATCCCGGCACGATCTTATCATCTGGTCTGTTGGCCGAAAGAGGGGCCTGATGTAACTCGGCCGTATCATATACTGGCCGTGTATCCACATCTTCTTCAACAATGAAATCTCCCGTGCGTGCAAGATCTTCGGGACGCGCCAGAGGGAGGAGCGACGAGCCTGACTCAAACGTGTCCAAGATCTTATTCTGCCTGTTGAGGACCTCCATGATCAGTTGCACCTTTTCGTACGGAACGTCTTTGACATAGCGGAAACTATTGGTGAACGGTGAGATGGTCCATATGGTATCCTGTGTAAACTGGCCCTGGAAAATGTCGAATCGGATGGCTCCCGTATTGAGAATGGCCACTGACGGGATCTCACCGCGAGATTCATCTTTGAGAGAATCAGGCAGCACCTCGGTCTGCAGCCAGGTGAAGATACTGTTTTTATGTGGGTATGGGACCCGGGACATCCACAGGTCCCGCGTGGCACAGCCATGGATATGGTCCAGGCGGAGAGCACTCCGGGATTCAGCAATGAGCTGGGAAACGTTGCGGCCTTTTTCAGTTGGGAAGGACTCTTCATCCAGACCCGTGTGATGGTGGAAAGAATGAAGATTATTATCGATGTATCGCCGCTTAAACACGGGACGCGACGCGGTACTTGGCTGACTACCGGTGGAGAGACCATCAATCGACAAGAAACCAATCGTTTCCATGAACCGCCCGCTGGCAAGAGCAAAGGCCTTGGAGTCGTATTTCGCATAGTCGCGGATATGCTGGTGTCCGCCAAAGAACTGAATCGGAGTGTCCCAGCGGATACCTCGGATTTCTTCAAAAATTGCGCGATATTCCGGCGAATGGGCCGGGATGTGGCCGGCGACTAGGAACAGATCGACATCTTTATCCCGGATGGCCTCCTGGAACCAGTCCTCCTTGATCGTTCTCTCCACCGGTTGCACCACGGTATTATTATAGTTGCCGGTAAAGTCAAAGAGAAAGCCGAATGCTACGATGCGGATGCCCTGTTGCTTGGTGGTGAATTTCTTGAATCGCGGCGCGAGCGGAACTAGTTCGTTAGTCTCGGGATGAGTGATATCGATATTGGACGCAAGGTATTTGCCCCGGAAATTAGGAATCGTCGTCAAAAACTCGGCCTCCGAGGTGTTTTGTTTGTATAATTCATGGTTTCCCGATGTGATCACATCGATGTGTTGATGACGGAGAATCTCCGAGAGGTAGATGCCTTTGGGCTCGGACGAGTCGTAGAGACCGTTTCCTTCGACACGGTCTCCGGTGTCTATGACTAGCAAGTCTTGGCCCTGTGCCTCTACCTTTTCCCGGATGCGCGTCGCGAACGACACATAGTCTCCCCAATCCGCTGAGTAGGATGGTCTGCGACGCGCATCAGTTTAGAGCTTACAAAGGAAAACCGTCCGGGACATACTCCTGCAAATGACCGGCCAGCCAGCCATGGGTATCGGTAGTATGAAGGAAATTCAGTTGCCCGAACTCGAGGGGTCGTAGGGGGGCGGAAATAGGAGCGGGCGCGGAGGGCTGAGCGGCAAGCGCCGACGGGAAGGCGAAGAACAACACCGGAAGCAACATGGTCCTTGACCCCTGGATATCAAGTCATGAAGATGAAGGTCACTGACCTGTTCCTTCCAACTTAGGATAAATTTAAATCCCGCTAAGAAGTGAAAGAGAGAAGAGAGAAGATAGAAAGTAGCTATCGGACCAAGTTGAGTAACTTGGGGAAGCTCTCATACCGTTAATTAGTTACGGAAGAAGCTGCCGGTGAGCAGCAGCTGAGTCAGCGGTTCGGATTTGTATCTCAAAGATTCAAGCACGATCTTCCCGTTTTCCCAACGTCGTCTTTCTGGTCTTCAATCGCCTGTGCGGTCTTATCGAAGCTTGCGGACCCGTCGATTGATACTTCCCTTTCTTCTCTCCCTTCGATTTCCCATCCTAGTTTCCCGCCATGGCCGCTCCTCGACTTTTCCGCCCAGCAACACGGCTGCTCTCTTCGCGCCTGGCATCTACCCCTTTTCGCCCTGCTTTGGCCAAGTCGTGCGCTCCCTCAGTTGTTCGCGCCCGCGGATATGCTTCGGAATCCGGGACCAAGAATGTCACCGTCCGTGACGCTCTGAACGAGGCTCTGGCGGAGGAGCTGGAGAGCAACCAGAAGACTTTCATTTTGGGTGAGGAGGTCGCACAGTACAACGGAGCGTAAGAACTCCCTTTTCTTCATTCTCCGCGTAGGTGGATGAATGGTATCGTCTGATCAAAGAGCCTTATCGCTGAACTGGATCTCTTTTCCGCAGGTACAAAGTGACACGAGGTCTCTTGGATCGCTTCGGCCCCAAGCGGGTTATCGATACCCCCATTACTGAGGCTGGTTTCTGTGGTCTTGCCGTCGGTGCTGCTCTCGCTGGTCTGCACCCCATTGTGAGTGATTCTGGTGACTTCAATCGATGGCGAAACAGACCGGGGAACTAACTTGTTGAATTCCGTTCTAGTGCGAGTTCATGACCATGAACTTCGCCATGCAGGCCATTGATCAGATCATTAACTCCGCCGCTAAGACTCACTACATGTCCGGTGGTATACAGCCCTGCAACGTTACTTTTCGTGGCCCCAACGGCTTTGCCGCCGGTGTTGCCGCTCAGCACTCCCAGGACTACTCTGCCTGGTACGGCAGCATTCCAGGTCTGAAGGTTGTTTCGCCCTGGAGCTCCGAGGATGCCAAGGGTCTTCTGAAGGCTGCTATCCGCGACCCCAACCCTGTCGTGGTTCTCGAGAACGAGTAAGTGGTGTCGGGATAATTCTTCTGGGGATATCGACACGGGGAAACTAACGTGGCGATTATAGGCTCATGTACGGCCAGGCTTTCCCAATGAGCGAGGCCGCTCAGAAGAGCGACTTTGTCCTGCCGATCGGTAAGGCCAAGATCGAGCGTCCCGGCAAGGACATGACCATCGTTTCCCTTTCCCGCTGTGTCGGGCTGTCCCTCGACGCTGCCTCTGTGCTTAAGCAGAAGTTCGGTGTCGATGCCGAAGTGATCAATCTGCGCTCCGTTAAGCCCCTTGATGTCGAGACCATCATCGCCTCGCTCAAGAAGACCGGTCGCCTGATGGTCGTCGAGTCCGGCTACCCGATGTTCGGTGTCTCATCCGAGATCTTGGCCCTGTCTATGGAGTACGGCTTCGACTATCTGACTGCTCCCGCCGTCCGTGTTACTGGTGCCGAAGTTCCCACTCCCTACGCCCACGGTTTGGAGAACATGGCCTTCCCTCAGGAGGACACCATCGTTAACCAGGCCGCTAAGCTGCTGCGTTTGTAAGGGAGCGCGTGAGCGCGTAATAAAACCATGTGCCTAGTACCCATTCATCTGTCTCTTTCTATATTGTCTTGTTTCCCCCCATCATGTCGTTATTTATTCTCGCCCTGACAGATCCTTGGGAAAGCTGTGTACGATTACCTTCCTTGGGTCTGTGCCTTGTTCTTCACCCAGCGTAAATGCTTTGTGTTTGTGTCTTTGATTGATAGACATTGGAAGTTCCAAGTTTCTTTCCATTCAGATCATTCGTAGATGTGTCAAAAGTGAAGGTATTACCGAAACGCCATGCCCATCATCAATGCCCAAAATACACATGGAGTGAGTATACACGAGGGGATTTACGTAGAAGCCTGAAATCCTCCAAGACCTTTACATCCCGCCAAACAGCCCGTTGGCCGGCGAGGATCGTAGTATCCGCCTCCGTCCCGATCTCGCGTATACTCCTCGTCTGTATCACTTTCAGCATCATCCCTCACTTCTTTAGGCACCGGGTTCGAAGCCGCCCTAGCTTGGTCTTTGGTGGCAGTGTAATCCTCTTCTTCATTGTCGTCATCGTTGCCCAAGACGTTCTTCTTCACCGGTGCTGCAGGGCCTTTGACAGATGCGAAAGAGCTCTTGAAGCCGCCCTTTTTGAAGCCTCCCCCACTCTTCCCACCAGTGCTTCCTCCAATTGCATTCGAGTTACCTGCGGGTGCATCAATGACCTTCAACCCGGCCTCCGCATCAGCCTTGCGCTCAGCGCGACGGGCCTTCTCTGCAGCATTTGGGTCGCGCGAGAGCTGTTTAAGGTCCTGAAGACGTTTCCGGTGCTGGTGGTCGTATGAGGATATATGTGCCTCGTATTCCGGGTGTCGTGAATATGATTTATTGCAGAGCGTGCATGTGAAGGCGCTGAGTGCGGACCGCGCCGACTCGGTCTGCTCGGGCTGTCAGTGGACGTGTCTTGGGAGGCTTGGTAGTGATCGCACCTTGGGAGCGGGATTAGTGAAGCCTCGCTGTGTACATATTAGCATGCGGCCATACTGTGTCGTTCCGGGGGAGATACCGGCGCCATTGCTACCAAGTCGTGAGGAGACGAAGAGTGTAAGTGCCAAGTCATAGACCTATCAGAGGCGCCGTGTTGGGCGGAATCAGCAAGATCGTCCGTCCCCAACTTTTCCTCGTTTTCTCCCCACCTTTTCTTCCTTAACGTTGAGCACGACTGGCACGAGTGATGATTTCCTTGTAGTACACAATTTCCCTTTATTTATATTCTTTTTGGTCCTCTTCCCTTTTCCATTCCCACGAAGAATTCGGTCCACAATGGATGCCAAACCGCAGGACATCGACACCAAGTCGGTCATCTCCATGCAAGAGCTGGATCCTTCGCCTGTGGACGACTCAACCCCCGATCTCGAGAGCCTTGAGAACGGCGAATACTTCCATAAACCTGAGGAAGACAAGCCGAAGCGCACCTGTGGATTTCCTGCCCCAAACTTGGGCCTCCGAACCCATCGGTGGGATGCATTGCGTATGTTGGGCCCAAACCCGCACAAGTCTCAATATAGACATGTCCTGACCAAAAATTGCAGTGTCGGGTCTTCAGAAATACTCGACTTATCCACCAACGGCTTTCTTTGCGTTGCACTTCGCTAATACCGCGCTCTTCCCACTTTTGACCCGCTCCGTGCCGGCGAGCGAACCCTATCTCCTGCTCACGCGACCGGTTTACCAGGCTCCCGGTCTTGAGCATCTCGTCCTCACTATCCCCATTCTCACGCACATTATCTCTGGAATCGCGTTGCGTAACATTCGTGCCTCGCGACGCGCTCGGTTATATGGCGCGGAGACACGTGCTCAGCGAGAATCGCTGTCCTTCTGGCCCCGGTTCTCTCTTCAAGCCCGCACGGGGTATTTCATTACGCCATTGATCGGCCTTCATGTTTTGGTAAATCGTGCTACACCGCTGATGGTGGAAGGCGGTAGTTCCGGCGTGGGCTTGGGCTATGTTGCCCATGGCATTGCGCGCAGCCCCATATTCTGGAACGTCTTCTACCTACTGTTTGTCACCGCCAGTGTGTGGCATTTTGTGGGTGGATGGGCCACTTGGGTGGGCTGGAGAGTCACCACGGTCCGTAAAGAACGCAGTAGCAAGGGCTCCCTGGAAGGCTATTTGGGCTATCCGGAGAATCAGGACCGCGCAAGGAGACAGCGCAAGATGTGGTGGATGGTAAATGGAGTTGCTGCCGTGGGTGCTGCTCTCTGGCTGGCTGGTGCCCTCGGCATCGTTGGACGCGCCGGCGAAGGCGCTGGCTGGGAAGCACAAGGGTGGAATGAGATGTATAGCCAGGTGCCCCTCATCGGCGACTGGTTATGATGAACATATACTTTGTACTCTAGCATGTAATTACGACTAATTGTTAATTGTACCCTTGAACACTTCGATGCGAGCAACATTTGAAAGCGAGCAACGACACACACCTAAGTCCTTCTAGATATTCATCGAGGTGCTAAATTCTCATCGAGTAACTACCCAAGTATCATGGGTTTGACCTGATTCACAGTATAATTCTATAGTTCTATAGTTCTACAAGTAGAGCAGGCGGTGACTTGGTCCGTGCGTGTAATCTTTTTTCCCTCCGCGCATTTTCGCTTTCCACGCACCTCGCTCGTCCATGACCTCGCGGCGTCTCTTGCTATTCATCCTGGCTCGAAGAGCTCGAAGATGCGCATTTGATCTTCCCGTTGCTGCACAGCTCCTGCGAACAAACCCCATAACCACCGCAACCACCCCCGCCTGGTCAAGACTGAGATCATTTTGCCATTCGCCGAGAGCCATGGACAGCTCGACCAATTCCTCCGACCTGGTGCAATTCCGCGACACGGACTACCTGGTAATCAAGGAGGGCCGCGCATATATTCTCAACCCTCCAGCGCAGGAAGCCGCCTCCAAGGCAACAAGAAGGGACCTCAAGGAAGAAGACGAGTCGCAATCAGTCTTCTACAACCCGATTCAGCAGTTCAACCGTGACTTGAGTGTTTTGGCTATTCGTGCCTACGGAGAGTCTCTGCTGGAGTCAAAGAAACAGAAGTTGAAGAAGCGCGTATCAGGGAAGAAGCGGAAGCGTGAGGCGGACACGGAGGACCAAGCAATCAAGTTGGCGGCGGAGGGAGCCAATGAAACAAAGACGGAGAGCAGCGAGCAGACTGGAAATGGAAAGAAAGAGGCGGCGTCTGACTCCACTGCAGAGCCTTCTTATACCATTCTGGATGCTCTGTCTGCAACGGGACTGCGCGCACTTCGCTACGCCTCAGAGCTTCCGGTCTCTAAAGTTGTGGCCAATGACTTGTCAGCCTCTGCAATCAAGTCAATGAAGACGAACATTGAGTATAACAAGCTGCAAGATCGGATCCAACCCCACCTCGGCGATGCGCGCGCATACATGTACGGACTGAACGCACTTCAAAAATTCGATGTGATTGACCTTGACCCGTACGGCACTGCATCTCCATTCATCGACGCCGCCATCCAGGGTATCAGAGATGGTGGTCTACTCTGTGTCACTTGCACTGATGCCGGTGTTTGGGCTTCGACTGGATATCCGGAAAAGGCATTCTCTCTGTACGGAGGTGTGTCAATTAAAGGCTCGCACTCGCACGAGGGCGGACTGCGGTTGATCCTGAACTCACTTGCTATGTCGGCTGCCAAGTATGGCCTTTCCATTGAGCCTCTGCTTTCGTTGTCGATTGACTTCTACGCGCGTGTGTTTGTCCGTGTATACCGCTCCCCTGCGCTGGTCAAGTTCACTGCCGGCAACACGATGCTTGTTTACAACTGCGATTCCGGATGTGGTGCTTGGAGTATACAACCCCTCGCCGCCACTAAGCAAAGGCTGGACAAGAAAGGAAACCCTTTCTATCACTATGGTCTGGCTCAGGGCCCTTCGGCAGGCCCACACTGCGAGCACTGCGGCTTCAAGACTCATATCGCGGGTCCTATGTGGGGTGGCCCGCTTCATAACCCTCATTACATCCAGAGGATTCTGGCTCTTCTTCCTACTCTGGATCCTGAGACCTACCAAACCATTCCTAGGATAGAGGGCATGCTGACCACCGCTCTGGAAGAAGACCTGGATCTCACTCCTGCGGCAACCAAATCCGGCAACCAGCAGCAAACGAACGAAGCTGAGACGGCGGAGACCAAGCCCGAAGACTCTGAATACCCAGCCATAGTACCTCGAATGGATCCCGCTGCTCGGGAACCATTCCCTTTCTACTTCCAGCTCAGCGCTCTTTCTAAAGTACTGCACTGCTCTACCATTCCCATCGATGAGTTCCGCGGCGCCATCCGCTCTTGTGGCTACCGCTCTACTCGGAGCCATGCCAAACCGAACTCGATCCGCACCGATGCCCCCTGGAGCGTAATCTGGGAGATCATGCGTGAATGGGTTCGTCAGCACTCCCCCATCAAGGAAGGCTCCCTGAAGCCGGGGACCCCAGGCGCCGCGATCATGGCCAAGAGCCGTGATAACCTGCGTAATGTACATGACGGGGACCAATGTCTGGCACTGATGAAGAGAGATCTCCTCGATGCCATCGAGTCCGGGCGAGATGTCAGTGACCTAATCACCAAGGTGGAAGCCTCTCTGTATCGGTCCGGATCACGGCAGGCATTGAACCCCACGGCAGGCTCTGTGGATAGAGTGCTCCCCGGTACCGCGCCTCAGCCTGGAGATGCCACGAAGCAACCCACTGCGCGACCCGGCGAGCGGCCACATCCCAGCTCCCTAGAAGTTAAATTTGACGCAGCTCTTGGCCGCGAGGCGTCAGCTGCGCACTCGAAGAAGCGTTTGGTGCGGTATCAGATTAACCCGCGCGCCAATTGGGGCCCGTTGAATCGTGCTGCCGTGGCCTTGAAGTGATAATGCTGCTATGTATGTCTATTTGTTGTAAATAATGAGAGAAAGTTCGTCTGTAACCAGTTATTGGGATAAAAGCTGCTATCTGTACCTAGGTAACTGTCTAGATATATGGTGTTTCAGTTGCTTTATCGCTTGATTTGCCCATGAGGGGATCATGATTTAGCACTTGTATGTTTACGCCCAAAGAACAACGAGTTTTTGAACAAGATTAAGGCATGTCATTACACCCATTATAAACACCAAATGAACCAGGCGACGAAGCTGGCCCGACACTAGAAAAGAAACAAATATAAATCACAATCATCACGTCTCAAAAGAGAAAAAGGAGCCGAGAAAAAAAGCGTCAATGGCGATTCCCATCAGCATCTATGTAAACAAACCCAGGATCCAAGAATGTACGGTAATCTCAGAGCTGCGAGACCGCGACAGCCACGGCCTGCGAGTCGCTGTGGCTGATGCTGACGTTGATCGACTTGACGCCGGCTTGTTTGGCGGCGGCGGCAGCGGCACCATGAAGCTAGAAAAAGATCACCCATTAGCGTTGCCGATCACCTGATATTGTTAAGGGGTCATCGATACTTACAGTTACCACCGGAGCGCCATTCGCGTCGCATCCGATCTCAATTTCCTTCAGGGCAGCGCCGGCACCCTTGCTGGTGACACCCAGCGACTTGAATACGGCTTCCTTTGCGCTCCATCGGCCTGCGAACGAGGACTGGGGCGAGGCGGCCTTGCGGCAGTACTCCTGCTCGCTAGCAGTGAAGTTGCGCTCCACGAAAGTCTCGTTGGAGATGTTGATTGCGTCGATGTTCTCGACGTCGACACCAACCTTGGAGTTCTCAGTGGCGTTGGCCTTAGCCAATGACTCGACCATTTGCCGGGTGCCCTCCGCACTGTCAGCCTTGGGGGGAGTGGAAGAGTACTTCAGCTCAGAGGTCTTCTTGTCGACGCTTACGCGGTAGTCGGGGTTCAGGAAGACCTTGCTCTGCTGATCATCCTCATAAGGAGCCTTGCTCTTAGCAACGAAGATGCTGTTGTTGATCAGGCCGTTGTGGAAGTAGCGGTAGGCCTTCTTCTGGCGAGCCTCCACCTTGGTCTTGTAGACTTCGTACTGGGCCTGGTCAAGAGTGGCGAACAGGTACTTGGGATGGATACCAATGACCTGAGCACCTTTCTGACCGAAACCAAAGGAAGTAACGGAGAACGCCTTGATCCCGTCGGTCTGAATGCTGCGGCTGGGGTAGACGATGTAGTCGAACTTCTCCATCACCTTGTCGACATTGTCGGCATTGCGGTTACCAGGGACGAGACCGCTTTCCAGGACCTGCAGACAGCCGTTGAACATCCAGGCACCGGCGGCACCCTTCGGGTGACCGGTGAGGTACTTCTGGAAGATACCCATAACGGCATTACCCTTCGTGCGGCCCAGGTGTTTGAGCTGCTGGCAAATGACGTCCGATTCGTTCTTGTCGTTGGCAACGGTCGAGGTGCCGTGGAAAGAGGCGACGTCGATGTCATCGACGGTGAGACCCCAGGTGGCCATGGCACCGCGCAGGGGAGCGATACGCGAATCCTGCTTCCAGAAGTTGTTGCCCAGGCTGAACTGCGCATCCTTCTCCTGGCGAACAGCCTCACGCTCAATGTGCTGAGCCCGTTCGTGCATGTACTCAGAGGCATTGAAGTCTTCATCGCTCTGGGCCTTCATAGCCTCAACCTCCTCCTGCAGATACAGAAGTTCAGACTCTTGCCATTCCTTGATTTGCTTCTTGCGCAGGTCGAGCTGGCGCCGACGGTACTTGATGTCCAGCAGAGGCGATGGGAACTTGCCAGGGTTCTCACGGGCAGTGGTGAGGACACCCTGACCGGGGGCAGGGACGGAACGGCCGATTTTATCAGTAGCGGTGGTCGTGAGGGCAATGATACCGTGGATGGGGACACCCATGTCAAGGGCAAGCTGCGCGCTCATGATGAGCTGCATACCACAACCCTGCGATTCCATGAAGCCGGCACGGGTGGTGGTGGTCGGACGCGACATCTCCTGGGGTGTGCGACCGTGGGCGAACTCATCCTCGGCATTGCTGGTGGCCTTCATATTGGCAAATTCGTAAGAGCCCTCCTCCTGGAAGTCATCGAAACCACCGACGAAGCAGACACGAGCCTTGCCCTCGACAATGGTCTCGTAACCGATGTCAACCGACTCGACGGCAGTGGCACAGGCACCGACAGGAGTCTTGATGGGACCGGTAGAAGACAGGAGCAACATGTTGACCCAGGCACTCATGGTGTTGATGAAGGACTCCTGCAGGATATCCTTCTGCAGCGGCTTGTCCAGGTAGCGGTCCTTGTACATGCCGCGCAGAGCGTGGGTACCACCGATACCGGAACCAATGCAGTTACCAACCTCGGAAAGGTGGACATACTTGTAGAACTCGTAAGGGTCGGTGACACCGGCGGAAAGCATGGCCTCAACAGTACAGACAAGGACGAACAGAGTGACAGGGTCCACCTGCTCAATGATGTCCTCGGGGATACCATATCTGCGAGCATCCCAGCCGGTGGGAATCTGACCGGCCACGAGGCGGTCGAACTGTAGCGCCTTCGGGATGAGCAGATTGGCGCCCTTGCGGAGACGGACAGTGTACTCGCCAGACTCGGGGATCTCAAAGATCTCGACCTTGTCGCCGTGCTCGCGCTTGAACTCCTCGGCGGTCTCCTTGGAAGCCTCGAAGGGCTCCAGGTCCTCTTGGATGACGATTTCCTGAAGCAGCTGCTTCTGCTTGGGATCATAACCCTTGAATAGCTCGGGCTCGATGAGACGGATACCAGAGTGCTCCAGGATGAACTTCTCGTACTTCGGCTTGACGTCCTTGTCGTCAACGGGTTCGCCAGACTTGGCATCAACCCAACCAGAGTAGGCCTTGCCCTTGAGGGGGCCGTTGTGGTGTTTGATCAGACCCATGATCCAGGCCATTTCAACGCAGCCCTCGAGAGAGAACTTGCCATAGGCCTCCATCTGCCAGCGAGTGCGAGAGTTACCCCAAGGACCAACCTCGGAGAAACCGGTGACAACGACCACCTTGTCCAGGTTAACCATGCCTTTGAGAGACTCGTTGAGCGGCTTGATCTCCTTCTCCCAATTAGGAAGCGTGGGGAATTCAAACTTGATGTTGGCACGAGGCTCGGCAACGACCCTCTTGTACAAAGCGCTGCTGTCCTCGCCATTGACGATCTTATTCTCAATCGCAGTCTCCTTGATAACAGCCTGGCGAATATCGCTGTCCGCCATGATGTCGGTACGAAGCTTTGTCATCAAGCCCTTGAGATCGGGAATGAACTGGAGCCCACCGTTGAGATCAGCGAAGACAGGGTCAAGCTGGCAAAGGTCGACAATAGCCGGGGACATCAGACCAAGAAGGTTGAAAGCCATCTCCTGCTGCGAGAAAGTGCGTACTCCGAGCTTCTCAACACCTTCGGCGACCATGTTGTTGCCGCTCATCAGACCAGTGCCACGAGTCCAGCCGATAACTGCACCGCAGATGGTGAGGTAGTTGCTCCAGTTCTCCGAGTACCAGCGGTTGAAGAGAGTCTCCAGAGCCAGCTTGGACTCGGAATAGAGACCATCATTGCCGAAAGTGCCGTGGTTGGGCGACAGGGGCAGCACAACTTGTGCGGGACGAGTTTCGAAGCCATGGGTCTGCTTTTGGGTCTTGATAGAGCCAAGGAGGCGGAGCAAGTTGGTCAACATGATGCGGTGTGCCAGCTCCGATTTGGAGTCAATATTGTCGATCTCGCGGCCGTTCTCCGGGATTGCGGCAAATGGAACAACGAAGTCCAGGTCCCATCCGAGACCCTTCTTGGAGTCGTAGACATAGTCGATAAGAGCCTCCACATCCTGCTTGCTACCTTGGTTGAATGGCACAACAACAAGCTGCGAGCCACGAGCGCCGTAGCGAGCATACATAGCCTGGTAGTACTCGGTCACCTCGCGAGAGAATCGGCTGGTGGTGACGACCACCTTGGCACCACCGCTGATCAGACCCTGCAGAACCTCGGCACCAATGGAACCGGCACCGGCACCAGTCATCAGAACGTTCTTGCCCTGGAAGGAAAGACCATTCCGAGCAGCCGACTCCAAGACCTTCAGGTAGGTGCCGGTGAGCTTCTTGTTGTAGTCCCAGCCGTGATCGGACTTCTTCTTCAGATGGAGGAAAGGAATGGTCTCGACCTTGCCGGGGCGGGTCGTGGTGCGCTTGGGGCCACTGCGACCAGACTTCTTAGCGCCGCCGTTCTCCTGGGGCATAATCTGGTTCTCGTTCATGCTAAGAGCGTGCAAAACATCCTTGTAGAGAGCGTCAAACTGGATCTGCGATGACTTTGAGAGACGATGTTGCTTGCGGATGAGCTTGTAGACGCTCTTGAGGTCGTTCTGGACCTTGTTGCGGTTGCTGTATTCGGAGATGGGACCACCCTCAGCCATCTGCTTGACGTAATGCTCCAGCTTGCGGGCACTGGCTCGGGGAATCTCCTTGTAGCCGATGTTGCCTCGCTCGTCAAGGGTAGTCTGAGGTCCAGTAGGAACGGCGACATCCTTGTAGACGGGGGCGACGCCCATCACCTCCCGGCAGTTCTCAATGAGCTGCTGGCCTAGCTCCTTGGCGAGCTGGTAGGTCTCGCCGCGCTCAGTGGGGCAGTTGTCGATGTGGTACTGCATGAATTCGAGGAGAAGAGGGTTGGAGCGGTTCATAATGCGAATACACTGGCTCACAATATCACGGTCAACCACCTGGAGACGGCCAAAGATAATGTCGTAGTACATGCTGAGGGCATCCTGACGGGCCCAGTTCCACGAGGAGTCGTAGACACGGGCCTTCAGCGGATCGAAGGAGGGCTCGATACCCGAGGCATAGAAGTCACCGTGTTCGGCCTGCCAAAGATCAATCTGTGCCTGCAACGCCTTTTGGGTCTCTTGGGACGTGACAAAGGCCTTGTCGCCGGCGCGCAGATCCATCTTCAGGTAACGGGCAATGACCTCCAATTGCTGCTTGAACAGAGCTCGCTGGTCCTTGGTCAGAGCATCAATGGCCGCGGGGTCCATCATCATGCCACCGGTACCTGCACCGGGGTCGCCGCCGGCCGCGGGGGCTGACAGGTTGATGCCGGCACTAGCGGCGTACTTGTTGGTAATGTCGTCCAGGAACGCCTTGGCATCGGTTTCCGAGCCCAGACGGGCGGGGGGCTCCATGGTAATGGCCAGCAACAGCACACCGTCCTGGCGGCCTGCGCCCAAGCCCCAGCGAGTCTCTAGATATTTCCGAACTGCCGTGATGTTGAAACCACCGGGCATCTTCGAGGAGACCATTCGTGCAATGAGGGACGACGACTGCTTGCCCAATTGGCCATTGAAGGTGGCCTGCATCGCTGCGCCCAACTCATCCAGCGGGGTGTCTTCCGGCTTCTCGGGTGTCGAGCCGAATTCCTTGCCCAGGTCTCCAAGGATTTCGTTTTGTAATGTGGATTTACCTTGAGACATACGTTAGGCCTTTGAATTGAATATTTGTTGCCAATTGATCGAAAACTTACCTCCAACTAGATCCTTAATGGCTTTTGACAATGGCACATCGGCCAGACTCTTCTTCAGCTTCTGCGCAACCAAGGACCGCAGAATATCGACTGCAGATACTGGAGCGTCCTCTACAGCCGCAGCTGGCCCGGCGCTAGGTGGCGGGGGAGCAGCCGCAGCGGCAGCAGGTGCGGCGGTAGCCGGTGCAGCAGAAGGAGCCGCAGCGGCGGGCTCGGTGACCGGCTCCTCCTCAACGGGGTCGACATCATAGTAGATCTCCTTGGCATCCTTATTGTAGCAAAGAATTTGACGCTGCACGGATGTGGCGGCGTCGTAGGCCTCGTACTTGGAGGCTAGCGTCCGGCGGGCCATTCCTCCCAGAGTGTCTGCGGGACCGATCTCGACAATGCGCTCGGTGCGTTGTTCGGCGAGGATGACATCTTGAGTCTCAATCCATCTGACGGGAGAGGCAAATTGGTAGGCAAGCAGCTCCACCAGCAAGGTGTGAGCGAGCTCCTGCTCAATCTCAGGACGCATGGTGTTGTAGGGGTATCGTTAAGGTATTAAGGTAGGAGCAGGACGCACGTCCTGGGGTGCGCGACGGGGAGTCGTCGCTGAATGCCCAAGAAAGGCTTTCCAAGGAAGAAATGCACACGAAAAAGAAGAAAAAGGAAAGAAATGGCAACAATGGTTTGGAGGAGAGGAGAGAGAGAGAGGGTCAGGTCAAGGCCTCGAGACAGAAGGTTTGCAACGAAAAAAAGAGGTGGGAAAGCGATAGCCGATAGGCTGGTAATACCAGATACCACGCGTAATTTTTACGGTGACCTTGGCGGGTCTTCGCTGGGTTCGCGTAGCTTCCTGCCGCAACTCAAAGATTTTCATTATGAGAATAAAAATAAATAGAAAGAAGAACTGATGGTGCTACTCAAAATTGTAAACCACCTTTTTTTTTTTTTTTTTTTTTCTCTCGCATAGGATACGGACTAAGTAGCGTGTATAGTATGTAGTAATCGGATAGAAGGGATGGGCCAGAAGAGTTGAGGTCGTTGGGGCCTCCGAGCACCGCAGCTCCGGATCTGGCGCTCGCAGCAGATGAGCCGTCGGCCGAAGACTCGGCGCTGGTGCGACTGGTCAGCAAAACACGGTGGGGACGTACCTGACATACATAGTGCCAATGAGAAGATGCCCAACACCCCATCGTCCCAGGTTCTGCTCCACTATGTCAGCAATTCCCAGCAGTTACACCTTGTTACCTTTGCGACCGCCAGATTACGCAAAAATACATGTTGAACAGCGATTGGGGCGGGTCGCCGCCCTAAACCGCTTTGAGCCGGTTGCAGTTCAACAGCGGATCTTTTTTTTTTACTCTGAACGTCTCTTCCCTTGTGTACACTCTCCTCTCTCCCCCCATTCCCTTTCCTTGTGACGTTCTATTTCTCTTGTTATTTGTTTTTTAATTAAGTGCCTTGTTCGGGCATTCTTGAATTGAGGATTGTAAGTTGTTTTGTTTCCCTTTCTGTATTTCACCGTTAATCCCGCCTAGCGCATGCTCATGCTCATTGCTCTCCAGATCCTCGATTGAACAACGAGTCCCGCTAGGGTCTCCAGAAGAGAGAGGACTTCCATCATGTACGGCACATCGACCGGTCCCCAGACCGGCATCAACACCCCCCGGTCTTCTCAATCCCTCCGCCCCCTCATCCTCTCACATGGCTCCCTCGAGTTTTCTTTCCTCGTCCCCACCTCGCTCCATTTCCACGCCTCGCAATTGAAAGACAGCTTCACTGCTTCATTACCCGAACCCACGGATGAATTGGCCCAGGATGATGAGCCCTCGTCCGTCACAGAGCTGGTGGCCCGTTATATCGGCAAAGTCGCCCACGAGGTCGAGGAGGGTGAAGATGATTCTCAGGGTAGCTATCTCGAGGTCCTCAAGCTCGTCCTGAACGAGTTCGAGCGTGCTTTCATGCGCGGCAATGACGTTCACGCCGTGGCAGCTACTCTGCCCGGCATTGTTCCCAAGAAGAACCAGGTGGTTGAGGCCTACTACGCTGGACGAGCCGCCGCGGGGCGGCCCACTAAGCCCTACGATTCTGCCCTGTTCCGTGCTGCCTCAGACGGTGCCGCCGGCATTTACACTGTCTTTGGTGGCCAGGGTAACATCGAGGAGTACTTCGACGAGCTGCGTTCGATTTACACTACCTACCCCTCCTTCGTCGAGAATTTGATTGTTTCCTCCGCAGAGCTGTTACAATCTCTCTCGCGCGAGCCCGAGGCGAGCAAGCTCTACCCCAAGGGTCTGGATATTATGCAATGGCTCAAAGATCGCGATACTCAGCCCGATACCGACTACTTGGTGTCGGCCCCCGTCAGTTTGCCTTTGATCGGCCTGGTCCAGCTGGCCCATTACATGGTGACCTGCAAGGTCCTGGGCCGTCAGCCTGGTGACCTTCTAGAGCGCATTAAGGGGACCACTGGACACTCCCAGGGCGTCGTGACCGCCGCTGCCATTGCCACGGCGACTAGTTGGGAGACCTTCGCCAAGGCCACTCGGGATGCCTTGACGATGCTGTTCTGGATTGGTCTGCGCAGCCAGCAGGCCTATCCCCGCACATCAATTGCTCCGTCGGTCCTGCAGGATTCAATTGAGAACGGCGAGGGCACACCGACCCCCATGCTTTCCATCCGGGATCTGTCTCGTACCGCCGTTCAGGAACATATTGATGCCACCAATCAGCATTTGCCCCAGGATCGCCACATTTCCATTTCCCTGGTCAACAGTGCGCGCAACTTTGTGGTGACTGGTCCCCCGATCTCGCTCTATGGTTTGAACCTGCGCCTTCGTAAGGTCAAGGCGCCCACCGGCCTGGACCAGAATCGGATTCCCTTCACCCAGCGGAAGATTCGGTTCGTCAACCGCTTCCTCCCGATCACCGCCCCCTTCCACAGCCAGTATCTCACCTCAGCCTACGACCGCATTCTCGAGGACCTGGAGGATATTGACCTCCCTGCCAAGTCCCTGGCTATTCCCGTTTTCCACACTCAGTCTGGAGAGGATCTGCGCCAGCTGGGGGACAAGAGCGCCGTCCCTGCTCTGGTCCGCATGATCACTCACGATGCCGTCAATTGGGAACAAGCTACCGTCTTCCCTGGCGCCACCCACATCGTTGACTTCGGACCCGGCGGCATCTCGGGTCTGGGTGTGCTCACCAACCGGAACAAGGACGGTACCGGTGTCCGGGTTATCCTGGCTGGTGAGATGGACGGCACCAATGCCGAAGTTGGCTACAAGCCGGAGTTATTCGACCGTGATGAGCACTCGGTCAAGTATGCCTCTGACTGGGTCAAGGAGCACGGCCCGCGTCTGGTGCAGACTTCCACCGGTGAGACCTACGTCGACACCAAAATGAGTCGCCTGTTGGGTATTCCTCCAGTCATGGTGGCTGGTATGACACCTACTACTGTCCCATGGGACTTCGTGGCCGCCACGATGAATGCTGGTTACCATGTTGAGCTTGCTGGCGGAGGTTACTACAACGCCAAAACGATGACCGAGGCTATCACCAAGATCGAGAAGGCAATTCCGCCGGGGCGTGGTATCACGATCAACCTGATCTATGTGAACCCCCGTGCCATGGCTTGGCAGATCCCTCTGATCGGTCGGTTGCGCGCTGACGGTGTTCCCATTGAGGGCCTGACCATTGGTGCCGGTGTGCCTTCTATCGAGGTTGCCAATGAGTACATCGAGACCCTCGGTATCAAGCACATCGCTTTCAAGCCCGGCTCCGTTGATGCCATTCAGCAGGTGATCAACATTGCCAAGGCCAACCCCAAGTTTCCCATCATCATGCAGTGGACTGGTGGTCGTGGTGGTGGTCACCACTCGTTTGAGGACTTCCATCAGCCCATCCTTCAAATGTACAGCCGCATCCGGAAGTGCGACAACATCGTTCTTGTCGCCGGTAGTGGTTTCGGTGGAGCTGAGGATACCTACCCTTACCTCTCCGGTACCTGGTCCTCCAAGTTTGGCTATCCTGCCATGCCCTTTGACGGATGCCTTTTCGGTAGTCGCATGATGATTGCAAAGGAGGCGCACACCTCCAAGAACGCCAAAAAGGCCATAGCTGATGCCCCCGGTGTCGACGATGAGGAGTGGGAGAAGACTTACAAGGGTGCCACTGGCGGCGTGATCACCGTTCTGTCTGAGATGGGCGAGCCCATTCACAAGCTGGCCACTCGCGGTGTTCTCTTCTGGCAGGAGATGGACCAGAAGATCTTCAAACTCGACAAGGCGAAGCGTGTTCCCGAGCTTAAAAAGCAGCGCAACTACATCATCAAGAAGCTCAACGATGACTTCCACAAGGTGTGGTTCGGCCGCAACGCCGCTGGAGAGACCGTGGACTTGGAGGATATGACCTACGCGGAGGTGGTTCACCGCATGGTGGATCTTATGTACGTCAAGCACGAGTCTCGCTGGATCGATGCCTCTCTGAAGCGCCTCACTGGTGACTTCCTGCGCCGTGTTGAGGAGCGTTTCACTACTGCGAATGACCAAGACTCTAAGCTGCAGAGCTACTCTGAGCTCGATACCCCTTACCCGGCCGTTGACAACATTCTGGCGGCTTATCCCGAGGCTTCTTCTCAGTTGATCAACGCACAGGATGTGCAGCACTTCCTTCTGCTCTGCCAGCGCCGGGGACAAAAGCCCGTTCCTTTCGTTCCCTCTCTCGATGAGAACTTCGAGTACTTCTTCAAGAAAGACTCTCTCTGGCAGAGCGAGGACCTCGAGGCTGTCGTGGATCAGGATGTCGGCCGTACTTGCATTCTGCAGGGTCCCATGGCTGCTCGCTTCTCCAACATCATTGATGAACCTGTGCAAGATATCCTCGACGGTGTTCACAAGGGCCACATCGCCGGCCTTCTCCGCGACGTGTATGGCGGTGACAAGAGCAAGATCCCAGTGATTGAGTATTTCGGTGGACAGATGCTCAGTTCCGAGGACAAGCAGGAGCTGGAAGGTCTTACTGTCTCGGAAGAGCCTAACAAGATTACATTCCGTCTGTCGTCGTCTTCCTCGGTTGAATTGCCCGAAGTCGACCGTTGGCTCCGCCTTCTGGCCGGTGATTCATACTCCTGGCGTCATGCCTTGTTCTTGGCCGACGTGTTCGTCCAGGGTCATCGCTTCCAGACTAACCCGATGAAGCGGATCGTGGCGCCCACCGCTGGTCTCTACGTGGAGATCACCAACCCTAATGATCCCGCCAAGACCGTCATTAGCGTCCGGGAGCCCTACCAGTCGGGCAAGTTGGTGAAGACTGTCGAGTCCAAGATGAACGAGAATGGTCAGATCAGCCTGACTCTCTTCGAGGGCCGTACCGCCGAGGGCGGCGTTGTCCCCCTGACCTTCCTATTCACCTACCACCCGGAGACCGGTTATGCCCCCATCCGTGAGGTCATGGGAGATCGCAATGACCGCATCAAGGAGTTCTACTACCGCATCTGGTTCGGCAACAAGGATGTACCCTTCGACACCCCCACCACCGCTACTTTCAGCGGTGGTCGGGAAACCATCACTTCCCAGGCTGTCGCCGACTTCGTCCACGCTGTCGGCAACACTGGCGAGGCATTTGTTGACCGTCCCGGCAAAGAGGTCTTTGCCCCCATGGATTTTGCCATCGTGGCGGGCTGGAAGGCCATCACCAAGCCCATCTTCCCTCGCACCATTGATGGAGACCTGCTGAGACTGGTCCACCTATCCAATGGCTTCAAGATGGTCCCTGGCGCTCAGCCGCTGAAGGTCGGTGATGTCCTGGATACCACTGCCCAGATCAACGCCGTCATCAACCAGGAATCTGGCAAGATGGTCGAGGTGTGCGGCACTATCAAGCGGGACGGCAAGGCTATTATGCATGTCACCAGTCAGTTCTTGTACCGCGGTGACTACTTGGATTTCGAGAACACTTTCCAACGCAAGGACGAGGTGCCCATGCAGGTCCACCTCGCCACCAGCCGGGATGTCGCTATCCTCCGCTCCAAGGAGTGGTTCTGCATGGATGAGTCTGACATTGAGCTCCTGGGCCAGACCATTACTTTCCGTCTGCAGAGCTTGATTCGCTTCAAGAACAGGACCGTCTTCAGCAATGTTCAAACCGTCGGTCAGGTCCTGCTTGAGCTACCCACCAAGGAGGTCATCCAGGTTGCCTCTGTTGAATACCAGGCCGGCACTTCCCACGGTAACCCGGTGATTGACTACTTGCAGCGCAATGGAACTTCGATTGAGCAGCCAGTTTACTTCGAGAATCCCATCCCTCTCAGTGGCAAGACTGCTCTGGAGCTACGTTCCCCGGCCTCGAACGAGACCTACGCTCGCGTCTCCGGCGACTACAACCCCATTCACGTCTCACGTGTCTTCTCCAGCTACGCCAATCTCCCGGGTACTATCACCCACGGCATGTACAGCAGTGCCGCGGTGCGCAGCTTTGTGGAGACCTGGGCTGCCGAAAACAACATCGGCCGTGTTCGGGGCTTCCACGTCTCTTTGGTCGGCATGGTGCTGCCGAATGATATGATCACTGTCAAGCTCCAGCACGTCGGTATGATTGCCGGTCGCAAGATCATCAAGGTTGAGGCCAGCAACAAGGAAACCGAGGAGAAGGTTCTCTTAGGTGAGGCGGAGGTGGAGCAGCCTGTTACCTCCTACGTCTTCACCGGTCAGGGTTCTCAGGAGCAGGGTATGGGTATGGAGCTCTATGCCAGCAGTCCCGTGGCTAAGGAGGTCTGGGACCGCGCTGATCGCCACTTCATTGAGAACTACGGTCTGTCCATCATCGACATCGTCAAGAACAATCCCAAGGAGCTTACCGTCCACTTCGGTGGCCCGCGGGGCAAGGCCATTCGCCAGAACTACATGGCGATGACCTTCGAATCGGTGAATGCGGATGGATCGATCAAGTCGGAGAAGATATTCAAGGAGGTTGACGAGACTAGCGTATCGTACACCTACCGTTCTCCGACCGGCCTGCTGTCTGCCACTCAGTTCACTCAGCCCGCCCTTACCCTGATGGAAAAGGCCAGCTTCGAGGACATGCGCTCCAAAGGTCTGGTGCAGCGGGACAGCAGCTTCGCTGGTCACTCCCTGGGTGAATACTCGGCTCTGGCTGCCCTGGCTGATGTCATGCCCATCGAGAGCTTGGTGTCTGTGGTGTTCTACCGTGGTCTTACGATGCAGGTCGCCGTCGAGCGTGACGAGCAGGGTCGGTCCAACTACTCCATGTGTGCCGTCAACCCCAGCCGTATCTCCAAGACCTTCAACGAACAGGCACTGCAGTACGTTGTCGAGAACATTTCGGAGCAGACCGGTTGGCTTCTGGAGATTGTCAACTACAACGTTGCCAACATGCAATATGTGGCTGCTGGTGATGTAAGTTTGCTATTCCTTTTATATCCATGTTTTGAGTGTCATCACATACTAACTTGGGCTTCCTAGCTCCGTGCTCTCGACTGTCTTACCAACCTTCTGAACTTCCTTAAAGCTCAGAACATCGACATCCCCACCCTGATGCAAACTATGTCTCTGGAGGATGTCAAGGCTCACCTCGTGAGTATCATCCAGGAGTGTGTCAAGCAGACTGAGGCCAAGCCGCGGCCCATCAATCTAGAGCGTGGCTTTGCCACTATCCCTCTCAAGGGTATCGATGTGCCCTTCCACAGCACTTTCCTGCGCTCAGGCGTCAAGCCCTTCCGGTCCTTCTTGCTCAAGAAGATTAACAAGACCACCATCGACCCCAGCAAGCTGGTCGGCAAGTACATTCCCAACGTGACTGCTCGTCCCTTCGAGATCACCAAGGAGTACTTCGAGGATGTCTACAAGCTTACCAACTCGCCTCGCATCGCCTCGATCCTGGCCAACTGGGACAAGTACGAAGAGGGCAACGAGTTCGCTGCCCGTGCAGCCTAATAATGTTGATTCCCCCTCATCTCTAATGTGTTTATTCTTTTGGTTTTCTCGATAGAAAGACCTTTGTTTTCTGCAGGTCGTGATGTGACATGCCTCAAACTTGGCGCAGTTGAATATATATGTTTTGTTCTAGTTTCGTAATGAATTGGGTTCTATACAAATTTTCCATCCACTTATGCGTGCTATTTAGAAATATTCACCATGACGCCTGTTGATAATTTATTTGTAGACCCGAGGTGTACCATACACAATTCCTCTGTTATCATTGCAGAACCCCCACTAAAGAACGGCGGGAATTCGCCTCAGGTCTCCTTCCAAGGGCCGGGACGCAGCATACGGTCTTCCTTGCCGTACACACTGACCTTTTTGACAATCTCGATGAACCGTTGGTGGTTCTCCTTAGATGGCCCAAGACGAGATCGGAATGCTCGCGAGAGATCACCGGTCAGGATACCCGACGGCGGAATAGCTGCATGAACCTCTGCGGGGGTGGGGAATGATCCAGTCGGTCCAGGCGTTGCACGAGCTTGTCCAGCGCAGTCAGTATATATTCCATAGATAAGACTCGTGTTCGCAAGATACGTACCTCGAGCAGCTCCCTCGGGGCTGCTGGCTCGGCTGCCGGAGAAGCTCCGACTGCCGGCAACAGGGCTTCCAGCTCGGGAACCCTGCGGCGTACCTCCACGAGAGGCCGCCGAAGGTGGATTCAGCTTCAGCTTCTTGGTCTTGCCGCTCTCACTTATCTCGCCTCCAGATCCTGCCCCGGCATCAACGTCGCTACCAGAACCAGATCCACCCAGGATGTTACGGACGCGCTTTTTGCCAGCCTGTAGAGAATACTTCATCAGAAACCACAGCCTACCCTGACAGGATAATCGCATTGCACTCACTTGAGACGCGGATGGAGATATAGGACGAGAGGTTGGTTGAGGAGTCGGCTGCGAAGACTGATGCTTGTTCTTCGCCTTCTTTCGAGAAGTGTCCGTTCCACTGGCATCTGAGGCATTAGGCGACCCGAGCCTTTTCCGAGAGGCGGCCGACTTCTTCAGCGGGTCAGTATGCTTCGGTCGGCCCGAGGGTGTGTTGGAGCCCTTGGAGGATGAGGCCGATTCTTTCTGGTTCTTTTCTTCTTCGGCCTTGCGTTCTTCTTCTTTTTGTCGCTCGGTCTCGCTGTCATCGGAGGTCTGGGCGTAGGAGACAAAATTAACGTTGAGAAAAAAGTTGGTAAATATAGAGCTCTCATCTTACCTCTTCGTCAGTATAAGGATTTACGTCGGAGCCGCTGCTGTAATCGTAATTCCTCTCTCTTCGCTTGAGAGCCTTTCGAACTTTTTTGCCCAGGACTTTGCGAGCTTCACGCTCCCTCTTTTCGCGAATTTCTTCTTCCTCATAGTCTTTCTCCTCCTTGAGGTCAAACACATTCGCCTTCAATTGGTCCTCTTTGATTCGTTTCTCGGCGTCTTTGGTATCTTCGTCCTGCTCGTTGAAAAGATCGTCGTGCTCTTCATCATCCGCGAATCGATCCTCTTCAAAATCCATTTCACTAGCCTCAAGCCCTTCTCTTCCAGCAAGAATGCCTTGCTTTCCAGCGAAGACCTTTCGATGTTTGGCGTACTGCTCCAGTTCCTTCTGCTGTGCGACTTCTTGTTGCTTCTCCATGAACCAGCGCGGGTCTTTGACTCGCTTCGCCATGTACTTCTCCGCTTCCTCGATCGTCAAGGCCTTAAATTGGCTCTTGGCACTAAATTTGTACCACTTTTCCGCAGGAATCATTCGCATCTTGCCATTGTCTAGCACAAACACCGCATGGGTCTCCGACAGTGCGGCCTCATAGTTACCCACCCAGATATTCCGGTTATCAAAATCCTCGAGGTGCCACGGAAGCGCCTCCTCGTACTTGATACGAGCCTTTGCGATCTCCTCAGGGGTCAGGTCCGACTTGAAGACCTGTTGGGTCTTCTGCTTAGGAGCGTTCGGTCGTTTGCCGACTGATCCCACGGAAGGCGCAATCTGGGCCAAGTTTTCTGCACGCTCCCTCTCCCGGGCGGCTCTTCTGGCATCCAGTGCCTCCCGCTCCGCCTCGTCGAGTTGTTGACCATCGGGTCCCAGAATCTTTTCGGCATTCGGATCCTGCGATCGTGTCCGTGGGTCTCGACGGTGCAGCCTCACCGGTCGAGTAAATTGTGATTCGTCGCGTGGGTCGACGCTTCGTTTGGAGGCAAACCGGGCGATGTGGGTTTTCAGTCCCTCTCGCAACGCTCGCTTTGTTGTCACCAACGGATAGTCGACATAATTTTGGGACAGTAAAGGCCCGCTGAACCCGTTTACGGCGAGTTCTGGCTTCACGGGCGCAGGTAGCACCCCTGCCGACTGAGAGGGCTGCTGGGTGTTCGAAGTCGGGAATCGCGTAGGCAAAGTCTTAGTAGCAGTGCTACCGGCTGGCGGAGCTCCAGCAGGCTTAGCCGGTTTTCTCTTGGGACGAACCAGCGGGTCTGCTGCCTTGGGCCGGCGGATTCGCATGGGGGGGCCTCCGTTCGACCCGGTTGGCGTTCGGCCATTCGAGGGGTTGGTTGGAGTCGACATGTCGCTTGGGAGTGAGCGCAGTATCGCCTTCGGGTGGAAGATGGAATATCGGATCGCATCAACCAAAAAGGATCAATGGCATCGGACCTGCGAAGGAGAGTAGGCACAAAAAAGACAAAGAGAGGACAAGAGAGGACGATGAGGTCAACGTCGAGGGCTGAGGTAAGCAGAGGCTTGGCATTTCGACGTGCTTTCGACCGTCAGTCACCTTAAGCTACTTACTATAACTTTTCTCACTCTTATGATCATACATACTGTTGAAAATATCCTAAAAAGAAAAATAGATATAATATCTAGAAGCCGTAACTTTCATTCATTCGTCTGTACATGGACCCCAACTTTTTTTCTTTGTCTTCACTTCATCCCCCGAATGTTTGCCCGGGCTCCAACTGCTTGTAAGGACATGCAAGCCAGTCACATCCCTATGAGAGAAGAGGAGAGTCAGCAAAGTGTATTTTCAGAAGCAGGTCCAATACTCACCTGTTTATAGATCTCCGTCCCCCACCATCGGAACCCGTCAACCCAGCCTGGGTAGATAAACGCGAAGAACACAACGATCACGGCAAATGCCAGTCCAGAATCTAATGCTGCTGAGAGGGTCATCGCGTATTTCTCCCACCAGGCTGTCTTTCGTCGCCGAATCACGTAGTTGAACACGAAACACACAAGAGCCCAGATAGAGAAATTCAACCCCGTTGCCGGCGGAATCCAACTCAGACTGCCGAACAGAACAGGGAAATTGATCATGCGCCAGATGTTCTTCTTGCTCCGTCGGCCAAGGAACCAAGCTCCCAAGGGTGCGATCAAACCAAGCAGAAACGCCCACACGAGGGGTCGATAGAGGCCACCAGGACCGAAGAAGCGCTGTGGTCCAACCACTCCCCAAAGGATACTACCATTGAAGTGTACCCGCGCAATGGGGCAGTTGAATCCATTGATCGCCTCTGGGGTGCACAAACCCGGAATAAAGGCGAACATCCAGTTTAAAACACCTATCTGGGTCAGACTGGATACCAGGGTTGCCATCATTTGCACACCAAATAGAATGCGAGGGGGGATCTTCATGTAATGGCCTAGCTTCAGGTCCGAGGAAAACTTAATGCCTTGGGCGGAGCTGATGTAGGAGTAAGTCACGAATATCATGTTCGCAACTGGTCGACCAGGAAAGACGATACCGCAGAGGAGCTGGCAAATCAGATAGAGACTGCTATGTTGATTGGTGACAGCCATAATGATGCCAACCGGGATGAAAAACACGCTCGTGATAATAAGGGCTAGAAATAACCCATACCAGGGCAAGTGGACCGGGTAGCTTCAATGAGACGTCAGCATCATTGCCAAGATGTAAAGGATAAGTGGAAAGTGAGATACGTACTGCTCCACGGTGTAAGTGGCGATAGCCAGCATGGTAATAAGCACAATGAGGTACCATGTGAGCGGGGCATCTTCGTAGCGCCTCATCAAGCGGCAGTGGACATCCTCCACGCCCAAGGGCATCTCCCAGGCCGGTTCATGAGAGCTGGCTCTTGACATATCATTGCTGCGACGATCAGGAGGGGGCCCATTTTCCGTCCGAAGGGGCTGGTATGTCTCGAGATTGGGCATTTCCCTTCTTTCCTCAAATGCCTTTCGGGTTTGATGCAAGATGTCTTTGCCGTACCAGCAGACGGTGTGGGCGACCAGGGAAGTCAAGGCAGCAAACTGAACACTATAGGACAGCACGTAGGTAATAGGTAAATAAACCGGTGAATACTCCTCGTAGGCCTTTTGGTCGAACAGGAACTCAGGTGTCAAGATGCGGCTCACGTTAAATGGGTGTCCGGCGTTATCAAACACCGCCGTAGACAGGATGGGCATGTAAGAAGAGAAGAGCACATTTTTATAATCTTTCCATCCTGTCAGTCTCGGTCTGTAGAAAATTGAGGGGGGGGGAAGCGAGCTGGCCGAATCTTACACAAAATAGGAGCGACGATCCAAATCACGACCACGAGACCGGTCACGATATTGGCGGCAGCCCACCACGGGGTGAGCAACGGAGATCCAATATACGCGATTTGAGCCCAGTCAAAAGTCAAAGGAAACATCCCAAGACCCGAAGCAACGCCGAACTAGAATACAGTCAGTAAGATGATCTACATCGAACCAAAGACAAGTCCTCACCAAACTAGACACCACGACGTTCTTTGGAGCGAGCCAAGTGATGACGTTAAAATAACTGAGTGCAGGCATCAATAGGCCCGGGACAAAATACCAAGCAAAAGCACCTGCCCATACGAGAATGAAGAACTTGTATCGGGAGATGCTCCATCCGTTGGCTTTCTTGTTGCTGGTTTTGTGCATCGTGAAAAACATAGCAGTCGACATGAGGGTCCCCGGCCAGATCATAGCCGACGGGCGCACAAGAAACCGTCTGGTGAGACCAGCGAAGGCATATCCCAGAACTTGAGTGGAGATGATGAGCAGTACTTGATACATTATGGGGACCTCCTGCTGGTAGAACTTGTGCTGTTCGACAATTACCTGTGCTATTGGTTAGATATGCAAAATGGAAAAAGAGTCCTGATCGGTACTGACATCAGTTGCAAAAGCAAAGCCAAAGGATACATTGCTGCTGATGTAGACGCAGGCATGCTCCTTCTCATTCCAGCGACCCTGGGCAAACCACTGGCGCACCCTTGAAGTCCAGTATATCCTCGGGGCGTCGATTTCGCCAGATAGCGATTCTCGGTGATGCAAAGTCCCATTCTCAAATACCTCGAGGGGGTCACCCGTTCTCTTCAAAAGTGCATCCCAAAATTTCCCGAGCGGATGGACTAGAACAAGTGCAATAATGGGAGTTATGGCGACACTTGGATAGCGAAGAGAAAAGAAAAGATTGGCTGCAGAACCTGTCAACGAGAAAAGCAACGAGAGAATCCACATGCGAGGGGCTATAAACGCAACGATTAGTACAGGATGGCAAAGAGGTTTTCGAGATTCTTCAAGACAAAAACTGACTATTGATAGAAAGAGATATGTCGTCTGTCGCAGGGACAGTGGCTCTTACTTGAGCATAACTATGGTGTTATCTGATTAGCATTGCCCTCGCTTAACCGACATGTAAGTCTAGTTTGAATGATCGAACTTACGGCGAGTTGTCAGGCGGGTCCTCTTCAGCCGATTTCGTGTCCTCATCCTCGATATCCAAGACTTCTTCTTCTCCTTCTCCTTCTTCGTCACTGGTCATGTAGGGCGAAGATCCCGGAGTTTCTTGCGTTACTGGATTTCCCGGTACAGCAAGACCCGTTGCAAATGAGTATTTAGAATCGGCGCCCATTCCAACGTCGGAGGTGGCAGATGAGGGTCGTCGATTGTGTCCCTCCGTGTACAGTTCACTGCTTTTTTGCCTGCTTGAGGAGTGTGATCTTTTCGGTTTTGAGCGTCTTCCGCCGTTGGAAGGGCCCCCGGAGCAGCTCTCATAGCTTGTACGCTGAGTTCCATTGGAGACTTGGCGTGCTGCTTTTTGCTGGCGAGAAGCAAGATTTGCATCGTCGTCAGAGTACTGTTGCGGAATGCGCACCGCGCCGTACGAGGAAGAGCCCAGCGCGGGCGAAGAGCGTATCAGAGGAGCGCGCGACATGAGTGCCTGGAATTGCTGAACGAGTGACGGATGGTCGGGCGAGTTCACGTCGGAATCAACGGGCGAGTCGCTGCTTCCATTATTACATTCGTCAGAGTCGGGCAGCTCAACTCGGTCCGGTTCGGCGGGAAGCCACTTGCCCCTCGGGTTCGGGGGACAAGACAGCTTCCGCGTCTGCAGTGGGATGTCGTTGTCGGTCGTCGTGACGGTGGGGTTACGGAGTAGACAATGATGCAATAGCGTCAATTCAGGGGCTCTGGGGAACCCCGAACAGGCTTAGAGCGTGCAGTAGTTTCAGGCCAAGCGAGATCCTATCAGAATATTCGGCGCACCGGCTGATTCATCATCGCCAAGCCCCTGACCCAACCCAATACGGTATTCCGTCATGGGCCGCATCTATTTCAACAAGGATGATTACTACTCCCCTTGTCATTCGCCGGCGAAGCCCCTGATTCTGTTTTCTGATTCTGTCTGATTCTGTACTTTCACGCATATAAATATCCCCCAGAAAACTAGATAAAAAATCATCAATCTGATCATCTTTTTACCCTTTAATCTTTCTGAGAAAGACCGACCTCCGGATTGATGCCTTCTGCATAAGGCATTAGTATGGCTGAACCGCCATATCAACATTATTATCTACCTATATTATATATTATACCTTCATCAATGCACTTTCGGCATCAACCTAGGATGGACGGATGGTTGGGGGCGACTCTGGAACTAAGTGACTAGTCCTAAGCACTACCTAGGTAATGGAATGCCTATTTGCCGTCTCCTTCTATAATGCCTTGCCTTTGATTTGCAAGGACTGATCCATCACGTGACACCTCCCGTTTGCAGCCACCTACTCCGTGGGCTCACCAAAGGCTGAACCCTCACAGGCCACCCACGGCCCGTTCACAGATGAGCCAGAAGAGCCTCCCCCGAGGGATTCTCTCTGCCCGTTATTGGCCAGCCCGGAGATGTCCCGCGTTCCCCAACCTCTCCCCTAGCGGCGGCAATGACTTTGATATCGGTGCGAATGAATCAGCCGCAAAGCGCCGCAAGACCAGTCATGGCGAGGAGGATTATGCGAAGTTTGCGGGTGGAGATCTGGATGATGATGTAGCAGCACTGCTGGCGTCGCAGGGGAAGTAGCAACATCGACATTCTTTGCATTTTCTTTTCAACTTTACTGCCTCGGTACATCATATCACCCGTCATGTTGGGTGATTTATGCCCTCAAGTTTGTTTTTATGCGAATACCATCAAGTGCGCGTCCAGACGCGTCTCGACTTCCGCCCCACCGTCGCATTCAACATGTGTCGAGAGGGGCTATACAGCCCAGCATATAGCTGAGGTGCCATGTCAGATAGAATCTCCCTTCTCCATGATTTTCTGCCTTCTTGATTCTTGCTCGTAAGCCTATCATCAGCCCTCCTCGACAGTTGTGATCCTTCTTTCTCGCTCTCTTCTTCACACATCCTACGGGGCGAGACAAGCTGGGCTGGTGAACGCCTAGGCATGCGATATCAACAAAGATGCAGTAGAGACGTACCGCCTCAACTTCGATGAGACGGATGTGTATCACGCTAAGTTCTTTCACCTAATGTCCATAGCAGAAGCAGAACTACGAGTGGATATTGCGCATTGCTCACCCCCTTGCCAGCCGTTCTCACCAGCACACACGGTGTATAACCAATGGAATGATAAGTTGAATTCGGCCTGTGTTTTCACCGGTAGCGACCTACTAAGTGATTAATATATCTATCACTTAGTAGGCGTAACTATAAGGGTTAGTTTAATCCTATCGAAGAGTGACGATTGCGAGGGTACAACCTCCGACTCTGGGGGCGGAGAAGACAACGGGGAGTCCTCATGAGGGGCTCTATGTTCTCGAAAAGACGGCGGAAGGTCCGCGACACTCTGAGAGCGCTGACGACGTGGACCCTAGATCGAACTGGTGTTGGAGAAAGGTCGAAGATTGTGGGGATTCGCCTGCGTGGGAATTGAAGCTTCGGCGTTGGATCGCTGCGAAGATGAAGCCTCAGCGGCGACACGTGGGGCGTCGTCGAGCTGGGACGACGTCGGCTAGGGCGGCGCTTTGGTTTGGAAAGGCCTTGCCCACAGCCGAGCAGAATTCGCGTATCGACGCCTGTAAACTGCGATCGTGCAGTGCCCAGTCCGGCGGATAAGGAAATTGGGTGGGAAGGGAGAGGCGACACACTCATCTTAATGGCGTACAGCCGCACTACTAAACTACATCCTGATTACAGCATCAAATGTGCGCCAATGCGAGTCCTCATCCGTCGGCTCGGGAACATAAGAAGGCAAGTTTCTCGAGTAAACGTCGTCACCAGGCGGGTGCATCTGCTTGATGCCGCGGTTTTTCGCCTATTCCTAAGGCTAGGATTTGTGATAATAATGTGTATATTTCTATACTAAACTAATTTATAATATGAGTAATATATAGCTTCCCATATATTATAACCTGCGCAACCGCTCATCCAATACTCAAATCACCATCCAGCCGCACGACACCTTCGCCCACGCGCGTCGGCCAGGGCACCGACGGCGCTGCCCAGCTTTCACTGTGCGGGGCAAGACGTTCCCCATCGGGTGGACCCCCACCGGGGGCACAATCGGTTGTTCCACCCAAAGGATAACTAAACGCAATATCAGAGCTTAACTTACGAGCTACGATACGCACAATAAAGTGTTTCGATGGTCTATGTCTATGGCATATATTGAACTTAGAACAGTTCCGTCACCTTCTCGTCTTCGTCTTCGGGCTGGCCGCCTTCGATCTGACCCTGGGCCTTCAACAGCTCAGAATCGGTCTTTTGCCCCTCGTCCTCCTCATCTCGCATAATGACCTGGACAAGGCGGTCACAAGATTCCCGGACATCCTCATCCTCCACATTAAGATGGCATTCCCGAACGATGGGGTACACCTGCACCGCACGCATTCTGTCTCGGCCCTCCCGGGTCGTGGTCAGCAACAGCAGCGTCTCCAGATGTGTCGTGATGATAGTCATATCACTGTCGCGCTTTTTGTCCGGGGGAAGCAGCTGGAGGTCTGGCAGCATCGACATCGACTCCTCGTCGGGAAACTCCTCCGGGCCCGTGATGGGTAGCAGCAGGTAAGGTAGCAGGTTGGCTCCGTCCTCGGCAAACAGCATGTGGTGAGAGGAGACGTCAAATGCCACATTCTTGATGGTGGATGCCACGCCTTTCCGACGGACGTCGCTTTTATGTTCCGTGAAGACGGTCAGCTTTGTGATCGGGACGACCCCATCGTACTCCTGGCGCGTGGTGAAGTACGCCCGTCCCTTATCAGATTGTGCCAGGTCAGCGAAGACATAGGACAGATAATCGAAGTTGGCATTTTTGTTCAGACCGCCTTCCGCACCCTTCACGAAGCAGTCCATCAGTTGGTCGATGGCATTCTCGGAGGTGGATACGGACTCGGGGGCTTTGCGCTTCAGCGAATGAAGTTTCTCGAGTTGATTAGACTTGACGAGGTTGGCCAGCAACATGGCCACCTCATCAGCATTGGGCTCCTTAATATTCTAGCGTTGCGCGTCTCGTTAGTCGGGCTTCACCCCCATCCTATTGAGAATAGACTAACCGTCAGTTTCTTCAAGAGTGTCTCAATGAATTGGTCATCTTCGGTCAGGATTTTCAACACGTCTTCATCACTGGAGAGGTTGATGAGAATTGTCAATGCATTCTTTGCAATAGGCTATATGGGGGCTCGAATCAGCCAATCGTTCTCGGCTGGGGTGGCAGATCGAATCGCACGTACCGTATAGTCTCGGACCAGGAGCTTCAGATCTCGGACGGGAAGTAATTGTTGCCGCTTGAATAGACTGGGTTGTGCCGTGGAGAATCCTACGAGGTTCTCACATGCTGAAAGATGTCAGAATTATCGCATTCGTTGCGTTGCGGAGGGACCTTACCGATCTGTCGGATCTGGGTATTTCCGTGGTGAAGAAACTCCACCAGCTATAGAAAGGGTCAGAGAATCAGAGCGTTGTTGTACAGCAGCGGTGACTCGGAGACACACCTCTTCAAGCTCTGTCGGCATCTTGTTTGTAGGTGCTGAAGATCATGATTGACGGAGCCCGCACGAAACATTTTTTTTTTCCCGAAGTGGGGGTTTTTTCGACGTCACCGACGCGACCATCTTTCTCTCTCTTTCTCTCTCACGCACACACACTCTCTCTACAGTGCACATTTGATGCGCAAGTCCACAGTCCTGTATATTATTGCAATTTGTGTTCCTCTCGTTCCACACGTTGCTGTGTTGTTGAGTGAGCGAGGTCCGGGCATCCCCGCGGTGCCCCTCATCTCTATCGTAGCGTAGTCTGGGGCACTCTCGACGCTCAACTCTCGACTCCCAAAGCTCTTTACTTTTACCGCCATGGCTGCCCCCAATCTCGAAGAAATTCATGATTTTCTGGTGTCGTTGGCCTTCCAGGCTGGGGATATCATCACAAATTCCCTCCCCGGCATCGGTGGCACCGGATCGAAGAAGAACAGTATGTGGGAGTTTCGTACATAGAAACAGAGAAAAGGTGAAAACTGATTATCCTAGGTGCCGACCTCGTAACAGAGTATGATCGCGCGGTCGAGAACATGATTTCGACCTCTTTAAAGGATAAATATCCCGATTATGCGTAGGTGACCCCTGCAGCCACAGTAACAGGTGCCTGGCTCCGAATGCTCGCTCTTGCTCATGCTCATCCTGTGTTACCGAGTATAGATTCCACGGCGAGGAGACATACGACCCGGCTCATCCATTGACCGATGTCCCGACCTTTATCGTGGACCCGATTGACGGAACCATCAACTTTGTTCACGGCTTTCCTTACTCCTGTGTCTCGCTCGGATTCGCCGTGGGCCGAGTACCGACGGTGGGGGTGGTCTACAACCCTTCGACAAAGAATCTCTACTCTGCTATCCGAGGGAAAGGAGCTTTCTTGAACCGCGAGACTCGCCTTCCGTTGCAGACTGATAGGGTGGAGCCCCTGTCGGGCTTGACCAATGCCCTCATCGGCATCGAATGGGGATCCGATCGTAGCGGGCAGAACTGGGAGACGAAAGTCCGGACTTCTGAGAAGTTGGGCCAGTCAAAGGAGAATGGCGGGGCAATGGTTCGCGCCATGCGGAGTACGGGGTCCGCCGCCCTTAATTTGTGTGCTGTGGCAGAGGGCACGCTGGACCTATACTGGGAAGGCGGATGCTGGGAATGGGATGTCTGCGCCGGGTGGGTGATCCTGGCCGAGGCGGGAGGTATCATGGTCGATGGCAGCCCGGGGGGTTGGGAGACTCGCCTCGATGGGAGGAAGTATCTCGCAGTCCGTGGCGCTCCGGCAGGTCAGAAAGAGATTGTCGAGGAGTTTTGGAGTTACATCCAGGGCAAGCTGGACTACTAGGCGGCGCTCTGAGGTCTATAGTATATATCTCATATCAATTAATTACGGGTATGTTTTCAAAACTATGTACAATCGCTGCAAATGGCCTTTCCCAGTGGCTCTTAGGGGGTTGGCGTTGGCCGTGGGGACCGACCAAAGCCGACCTCATCCTCTTCGTCCAATCCAGATTCGCATTCATCATCCTCGTCCACCTGTCGATCAGTCCACCGTGCCGAATCCTGCCGAGAGACGTCCGTATACTGAGACCGCTCGTGGGTACTCGCAGTCTTGTGGGATTCGTTTTCGGCGGGCATGCTGTCGAACCGCCCATGCGACTGAGACATATCGGGGCCATGGGAATGGATCGGCAAGGTGCAACGGCTCTTTGCCGCATCCCGCTCAACAGCATCACTGGCGCCTTCCACTTCGTCACCCGAGCTAGTCGGTCCAACAGTGGGGGACTTGGCACGCTCAACACTCCCTTTCAACGTATCATCGACGTCGACTGTGGGAGAGTCACCAAAGTGTGTATCAACAAGATGCTTTACCACGGGCCATCCATAAGCGTTGGTGAACATGCGCCGCACAATGATGTTGTTGTGTGCATCGGGTTCGAGGCGAACGAGCACCTTGCGCCAGGACAGATCCCGATGATAGGCTCTGGCGATTTTCTCCTCGACTTTGAGCCCACTTTCGTGACTGCTGACGTTGGGCTCGGGGCCCGAAGAAAGTTGAGTAGCCGAAGCGAGCCCCGAACTTGAGCTCTGGTTTTGTAGTGAGCCCAACGCCAACGTTCGCCGCTTCACCGGTAATGGAGGGGGAATATCTTCGGGATGATAAATGCGATCATGGAAAATCGTGCGAGGGCGAGCAGCTGGGTCCAGTATAAAGTCCGTTGGGGGTAATGGCGGCATCAGCAAGTCTCCTGCCGATTCGAAAAAAGTCGTTTTCGGGGGCGTATGGACCCCTTCCTCCTCATATATAGAATTCCCTCGCACGGTGGGTGCCGCCGATTCATTGGGATCGAAAGACGCAAGAGTCTGGCTGCGCTTGTAGATTTTAGAATGCTTGCCACCGAGGGTGTGCTTAGGTTCTTTCGGACGAAACAGAGAAAGGAAGGTCTTGAGAGGACCGGAGGTATTTTCAGATACATTCTCTTTCGGTCCTGTCCCTGCCGTCTTGCTGCCACGCGAGGAAGGCTTGCGTGCCAGAAATTGACCGGGGCTGGGCGACGATGGATTATCCCCGGCCACAACTCCCTGCTCCCGAGATGATTGGCCTTTATCCGTGAAACCCTGGTGGCTTCTTTTCATTCCGTCGCTGCCATCTGGCGGCGCGACCGCCATTCGCGGTAATTTGGAATTGGCCCCCGTCAATTCAGCCCACCCCCATTCGGCCATGGTGCCTACAAGACCGTTGTCTCTTCTCGCCTTTTCAACTCGGTCAAGGCCACGCCAGTCCAAGAAAAGGAGACACGACGTTCGTAGCGGAACAATCCCATCGTTCACTACATTTGAGTAAATGGTGCGGTGGTGGAATTTGCGAAGGACCTCGTGTGCGGGACCACAGGGTAGGATTCGTAAAAGCGGCTTTGCGCCAGGGTCTGCATGGTTTTGGTCCTTTACCGAGTCTCCTCGGCCACCGATAAGAGCACCCCAGCCACTTCGCACCCTGGGTGCTGTCCAGCTAAGACCGAGGTCTTGTCCAGTCCGACCAACAAGGCCCAGGTCTAGAGCAAACCGGACGTACATCGGGTTTTCATTGCTGAGGCCCAGAAAGGGAGATGCGAGAGCAATGAAGTTCACTGGTCTGATTCGGTCAAAAAACTCGGGTGAGTGTTTCTGGATATATGCGATGGCGTATGTTTGAATCAGTCCACCCAGAGAGTGACCTATGAAACTGATGCTAGTGATTTGGTAGGCGCTGTTGTCCCCATCTACGGAACCCTCTTCGTCCGCCGACAGATGGGGTTCTAATGAGGGCTCCGCTTGATCCTTGCGAGCACTGAAAGGGCGAGGGAATGTCTTCGACTTGGAGGTCTTGAGGGGGAAGTATGGCTGATCAGGGTAGGTCATGAGCAAGACATATTTAGCTAGGCGTTTGCCAAGATATTGAATGCCGCGTTCAGTTCGCACGGCATTGCCAGAGAAGCCTCGGACAATGACCTGCTCGTCATCCTCCTCAGTGGGTATCTGGCCATTTTTGGCGGTCCTCGCTTGTTCCTTGGCCTTTTTGGCGGCAGTGTCGATGCTCTCTTTCAGATAAAGCATATCTGCGCCCAGGTTACTGTGCAATCCGTGAGTTATTACCACCAGATGCACTCTCTTCTTAGATAACTTGTTGGGTCGTGTCTCGCTCGCGCACTCTGACCCTCGGTCTTCGTTCGCATTGATGCTGTCATTCGCTGGCGCCAGTGTCCCCGATGGTAGAGGCGGTGTGTTCCACAAGCTAGTCGTGTCGTCCACGCGTAATGTGATTGATTTCGAAAACACCCCACCCGTAACAAGAACTTGTTGGCCTTTGCTATCTGAAGACCAATGTTCATGCAATTTACCAGGGGGGCCAAATCTAATCGAGGCGGCGCCAGCCGAAAAAGACTCCACGGACTTCGCGTCGCGGCCGACAAGCAGCTCAAAGTGCACCAGCGCGCTATTCGAAAAGATGACTTGGGACACAATCTCAATTACCCAGGTCATACTTCCGGCTCCATTGGGTCCAACCTGCCCAACAGCAAGACTGTGGGAGTCTCCGAAGTGCGTTGGCATTTTGATGACCGCATCCCAATTGCCTCCCGCTTTGATATACGGTTCAAACTGCGGGGCTCCCTCGGTGTCCTGCCGGTCATACTTGCTGTTAGGGTCAAACTTGGAGGGGTAACAGGCCGCATAGAGCGTATATGGGCCGTGGAGGTACGCGGCTCGAAGAGGGATCGCGGACGAATTCTTCACCCTCACATGGAGTTCGGACGGAATGGGTAGGATCGGATCGGCAGCTGGTGTGTACGTCAAGGTGTATCTACCAATTTAGACATGTTAACCTTTTGCTCGACAAAACGTCGTTGCATACGGATGGAATTCTGAAAAGCCCGGAGCCCGAGGCATTAAGGAAACATAGGGCTTTTGGGACTGACCGTGCTACCTCCCCTACGCGAACACTGCCGATCTGATGAACCAATAACATCTCTGCAGCTGATCTTGTATCGACGGGGCTCTGGCGCCACCCGGCAAGTGTGTAGAAGCGGGATGCCCCCTCAACGCGGGAAAGGGCGTAGTCTGGCGTCTGCGAAGCGAAATACGTTCGAGGGGTGATCAGCATCGAATGTGACATGTAATTCCATGGTCCGACAAGGCCGGGTGTGAAGCAGGGCTAGGACCTATTGGCACATCCCATTTGGATATGCACTGAGAATTGTTCGGATTTTGGGTGTTGGTGTTGTTGGTGTTGTTGGTGTTGGTGAAACGATCTTATCGGACTTTCTTCCCCCGAAGAGATGGTGAGCAAACGGCGGTCGTCCCGCAGATACGAACCGACGATCATCGTGCTTTTTATACAGTCATAGACGAATGCATAATTGGCCCAGTCAGCTTTGCTTTCAGGCGGTCGCTCTTGGGGCCATTATTTTTTCCTGGCAAATGATAGCAGCGTTTGCTATATATACGAGGTTTCGGACTAGTTTTACAATATGTATCATTTTTTCAGTCGCCATTTATGTGTAGAAATGGATATGCGCGGAAATATTCTATAAAGACATTATCCGAATCGTCAAGTAAATTGCCAGACAGGCCTATTGTGATTCCGACAGATCACGGCTTTATCAAATACAACAGCTGACGAGGTTCCTTGTGAAGTTCCGTCCAACCCCCCTTCTCGACGGCTACAATTTTCCCGTCGATGCAAACTCGCCTCCATCTTTCTTGGTCTTCAAGGAAATCGATTCGAATGCGCTCCGCCTCGGTATAGGTTACTGTCTCCTCACGCACATGCTGGCCTCCCTGGTAAGCCAAGGTCATGAGGCGCATGGCATCTTCCGCAGGTAGGGGACCGAAGCGCAAGAACATCATTTGCCCACTCAAGGGTTCCGAATCGGGTGAAACCAGGAACTCTTTCTCCAATCTAGGAACGAGAGTCGCGAGGACATACATATGCTCGTTTTCCGTCATTTGCTCTTGGTGAAGATTCCCAGCCTGGCCATTCTTTGTAGCCAAGGTGATCTTGCCCTGAAACCGGTGCGGCTCCGTACCGTCTGATGGGCAGAGGAGCTCCCTAGCTGCCATTTTGAATCTCTCGGATCCAAATTTGCGATACTCAACAGTGTCACTATCCGCGACTAACGCTGCGTGTAGTCCCCAGCTTGCCACGACTGCACCGTACATTGTTCGGTAAGGGACGTCGGATTCGGTATCTAACGGAGAGCGCTGACGCCCTTCTTCAACGACAAGCTGGCTACCAGGAGAGAACCTAGCAGCAAATATGGGCATCGGAGCTGGTTTCCCCTGCAGAAGTCCAGTGAGACTAGAAGCTAGGCCAGATCGTAGTCCAATCGAGCTCGCCATGGCGTTCCCTGTCCCACAGGGAATCAAGGCAATATGCGGTGAAACAAGGATTTTGCGATGGGCTCTGTGGAAGACATCGACTATGTCGATAAGGCCCCCATCTCCGGATAAGAGAATGATGGTTTGAGGAATCCCCGCACAGGCTCGCTCTAGGAATCGGGTTCGGGACAGCTCAAGGATCGTCTGAGCCGACTGGGTTTCATGGACCTGATGAGAAATGCCCAGGTAGGTAAGAAATGGCTGGACGGTATTGAGGAAGACTGTCTTCGCTGTGCCTGTCCCGGATTGCGTCGAAATTACAACCTGCACGGGCTCTCCTTGATGGAGATAGCTTGGAATCTCCGTCAGAAATGGGGACAACCCTTCCGACAGGGAAGATATGCATATTTTGACCAAGCGGTCACAGGTGTTGTCACCATGACCCTCCAGAAAGAGCACCAGGTATCCTGATTGATGTCCCGGTCGGGGTAACACACCCACGATATCAGTCAAGTCGACTTGCCCCTCGCCCCCTGCGCGCTGTGTGTACTTCAGCACATTTCCCACCACATCGGCACTACATGGGAGATCCTGGTCGAACTCCACTGGCGTCATATTGAGTTGTTTTCACCGTATCTGGATGAAGCGGTGGACTCTCTTGCAGGCGACAACCCGGTGTTGTTCCAATTGATAAGCAGTAGGTGGGGTCCGTTTTGAGTTAACTAACTACATATTTAATTGAGTCATAAGCTGATCGCATCTACCGAGACCATGTAAAAAATCGACCTCTCATGCTCTGGACTAGAACAACTGAACGATTATACGCTCCACTAAATTTATCTAGCCAGAGGAACGGAGGCATACTTTCACAAAATGAAAAAAATGAAAAAAAAGCAAAAGAAGTGGTACATTAAGAGTATACACTACAATACACATGAGCATTCAATCGACTCCTACCACGAAATTCGGATGAGAGCTCGTGCCTGCAGCCAAGGCGGCTACATATGCTCCTGTTCTTCCGATCGAGAAGAAACATGCTTGTCACTCAGGTTAACAGCGATGAACGACTTCGGAAGTTCGACCCTACGTTCTATGGTTAGCTCGATTCAGTAGGAAACGTCACCATCCTTCCATCCATATGATACTACTCACGTGTCAAACTTGGCCTTCAGGGTTTCAATCACTTCTTTCCAGTCTTGATGGGCAGTCAAGCTGCGTCGAGGGGCACAGCCGATGGCATGCCGAGAATCGAGCTGCACGTCAAGCGGGTCGAAGGCATGACAACCGGGGCTGATGGAAATTCGGATTGAGTAGGAATTGACGGCTGATTCGCTGTCCCGTGCCTCGTAGAGTTCAAAGCAGATCTGGGAGAGATAGTCAAGCTCTGGGATAGCACGACGAGCGATCTTTGTTTGGATGCCACCCTCCAGAATGCAATTTAGAAGTGTGTAGATGTGAGACTCCTTCGTGAAGTAAAAGAAAGACTTCGCATCTGTAGATGCCTGAACCTCTTCCAGGTCGCGAACGATTTCCTGAAGAAGAGGGAGCGAAGTGAGAAGACCGATCTCAAGCTTCTCGCTGTCGGTGATGCCATATTCCTGGGGCGTCACGTAGTCAAAGAGGACCTTGGCCAATTTGTACAGTTCCCGGAGCTTGGACAGTCGCTCATCCATCTTGCACTTGTTCGATGTAGAGCCCGGAAAGAGTTTGAAATAATGGTCGTATGAATCATCCAATGCTCGAAGGTGTGGTAGCGACTCGAGTGCTTGAAGTCGCTTCCTCAATCCAAAACGATGGGCAAATGTCTGACTGTCCGTACGCTCCTCGACTTTTTCAGTCGTAACGTCAGGGCCGGTTCTGATGCTTTCTGTGGTCGAGTCGGACCTCGTGGAGCTCTTGCCCTTGGCACTGCCCTTCTCATCTTCATCACGGTCACAGTCGGGGGGCATAAAGACCCATTCCAGAAATGGCCGATTGTGGAGTGCATCAAACTTCATGCTGTCGTAGAGTTCAGACAGTTTGCTGGGATCCACCTTCTCTGTGTCACAAAACTCTGCAAAGAGTTTTTCCCATCTCTCTTTGAAAAGTCGCGGGTCTTCTCCTGCACACCAGCGCCCCTGGACACTGGAGATGTTACATAGATCAGATTGTGGGTCTGGCTGACTCGGCAGGCCGATGTCATCGAGATTTTTGGAGGTCACTGAGGGTTGTGAGTCACTGAAGTCCAATTTCTCAAAGTTGTGGCGCATCACACTTCGATGGAACTTCATCAGTTCCACCACCGTAGCTAGAACAACCGAGGGCTCCGGAATATTGCTATCTTTGGGCCAGGCGAACTGTGAAGGTGCGGACCCCTCTCGCAAAAGCAACTTAAGCTTCTTCTTAACTTTATCCATCACGTCTTTTGCAGCATTTGAGTCATCAAGTAGATCCTTTCGGACTCGAATGAGGTCGTCGGGTATCTCCTTCTGGTCGAGGAACGAACATGCCCAGATTTGTGCTAAACCCCGTTGTCAGTCAGATGTTGGGGAAATGATACTTACTCTCTAATGAGCTGTTCACTTACCGCTTGTGCTCACTCTCCGTTCCGAACTGGTGAAGAGACGAACATTGTTCAGGGCCTCCTTATTCATCAACTTGAGGTCATCACGCATGTTCAATCCAAGATCCTGCGATTGATAACGTGCTGCATGCGTTGGTTCTCCTCCCCACTTGATGACAAGTTGGAGTTTGTCTAGAATCAGATCATTTTCGACGGCCGAAAACCGAGAGAAAGTGGCCCCAGAGATCGAGTCGCTTCGTGTTTGGGACCTGCGCAGTGGGTCGTTATCAGGTGCAGGCTCGCTGGCCGCGGGCGAAAGAGACTCTTCGGAGACAGTGGCGCCATCAGGCGCCGTCGGAGTAGTAGGTGATGAAACCTGGTCTCTCATCTCTTCCGGCCTCCGCTTCCGGAACATAGGTTTGATCTGCACCTTCGTCCCAGGCCAGCCTCCCTTTTTTTCAAGAGACGTGCGGAGCAGTTTTAGCTTCTCCATATCCTCCAATCCCTGTTCCATTGCCAGTTTCACCGCATTAGAAACACTCGACAGAGCAGCCTCTCCTTTGATAACCACCTCTTCTTGATGCCCCTTTAGTAGATCCACGAACGGTTGGCTGTGGAATGTAAACTTGAATTTTTGTTTGGGAGTGCGATCCGCATGTCGAATAACAGCCACCATCCCTTTCAATTTCCATGAATGCTTCGAAGCAGGAAGTGGGGGAGGAGCTCCATCATTATGGTGGTGCAGTGACAAGGCCGGAGATTTTGTGTTAGAAGGACTATACCCCCGGGATTCAGAGCGCCCGTCACGAGAGTTCAACTTGCTAAGAGTGGCACCGGGGTCGTTACTCTCAAGACCCGAGGATGATGCCATTGAGAGAGCACCGGTCGATACATCCGAGGAGACTGGCTCATGGGCTTTTTGGAGCCGAGACGCGCTCGGGGATTTGAGGAGCGTTTTCAGCGTCTGTCGATGAGAGCCCGCCGTGCTTCTTCGGGATGAACCCATGTCCGGAGAAGGTGGTTCTGAACGCTCCACCGACCCCTCGCACTTCCGCCTCTCGGCCAGGAAAGTGTCTGCTAGGATATTGGCGCACTTATCATAATAATCATTGTTGTCCTTGACGAAGCTCCAGCCATTGACATCAATGACGTAGCTTTTATCTCCAACGCGAAGCATATCAAATCCGCAGATCCTCTGACCAAATCCGTTCGAGATCTTGGAGGCAATTGCCGCCTCTTCTCTGCTCAGTTTGGTGATGTACCGTAGCTCTTTCCCGTGAGTATTGCGCCGGACAAGCCCATCGACCACGGGAGACTTGCGTGTCTCAGCATGGCAGAAGTCAGGGCCAACTGTGTATGCCTTAACATCTTCAGCATTGTCCACGCGCAGAAATTGCTCGTACAGATAGCTCGTCCCTTTCTCTGTGAGAGACCGTGGCACGGATAGGCTAGCATCGTATTCTGAGCTTTTGTTCCCGACCTTACGGAACAGTCTGCGTCCTCCTCCACCGTATTGCTGATCATTGGGAAAGTAGATGTGGATATTATGATCCTCACCATTGACCGGCTTCTCCACAAAGGGCTTCCGGAGGACCTTGCCGTCCACCACCAAAGATTCACCATCTTCTGACATCGATACCTGTTGGGTTTTCGGGGCGCCACCGCCGGTGCCGTCATCTGGGCCCTCCAGTTTCACCCCGGTGAGTTTGTAGATGTGTTGGGCGAGCTCCGGTGATTCCAGAACCGGCCCGCCATCGCGATTCACCTCCATTCTCTTGGGAGTGGGAACCCCCATTTGATCCAGAATCTTGAGACACAACCGACGATCCCATAGCACCTTCTGCATAGGCAAGTCATTGACACAGAATGGTTTCCGCAGCTTCGCGTACGCGATCGCTTTGTCCAAAGGAAATCCATCGGAAAAAAAGGCAATCAAGAAATCACAGACGGGCCAGTTCTCCACCGCCTCGTCGAGAATGACCTTGTCGCCGAAGACAATGACCTCAAAATCGCCCTTGGACTGAAGTCTGGTCAGAATATTTTGGCTTGGCTTGCTGCGTGCTTTGACGTCCAAGGCACACACACCGATCCTCCAGGGTCTAGAGGCATTGGACTCCATCTCGCTGATGGAGCTGGCGGCGGTGCTGCCACTGAATCTACGAGGAGCCCGGCTGGACGAACGCGTAGAGTGACCGAAACGAGGAGCCGAGCGACTATCCGCCTCCGTCTTTCCCGGCTTCACGGGACTGTATTGGCCATGGTGCTGGGTCGATGTCGAGGATTCCATCAATGGAGTATCTTTTTGTTCCAGTTCCATGTAGAGTGAGCCCGCGTACTCGGGGACGCCTTTTGAGGAGCCGGCCTCCATGGGAGGGCTGACACTCTGGCCGATTTCGGGATTCATGTTGTCACGGAGAATGGAGAAGGTAGAAGACAGGAATTGCGGGAGGATGGAGGAGGCAAGGTGTGGTGGGAGTCGAGATTCGATTCCGGGGCGAATCAATTACCCATACATTCACAGGAGAACGGGTGAAGGCATGCTCCGAGAGATGGGTTTTATTGAGAGCTCAGATTTGCGAAATATCGATTCAGGGTTGCGGATCTCGAGGGCGGAGAGAGTTGAAAGTGACGGAAGGGACTGAGAATTGCTTGCGGGCACACGCAACTACCCGACCTCAACTATGGTTGATTCCGGACTATCGAAGCCACCTTCTGTTTTAATATTTCTGGTGATTTGGTGATTCATAGATCAGGGAGCTAAGACTTTCAATGAATTATATCTAGAGCACTATCCAGCACAGTTGCCTATTTGACAATTGCTGAGCTAGAAGCTAGGGAGTATTGGCAGAAGGCCGAATGACGGAACTACAAATTATACCGTATGATCATTATACAGCTGTGTGTATTTAGCATGGAGTATTTTTTAATTCATTCATATATCTCTCTCTTCCCCGCGCCCCTGCTCTGCTCTGCTCTGCTCTGCTCTGCTCTGCTCTGCTCTGCTCTGCTCTGCTCTGCTCTGCTCTGCTCTGCTCTGCTCTGCTCTGCTCTGCTCTGCTCTGCTCTGCTCTGCTCTGCTCTGCTCTGCTCTGCTCTTCCGGATGTGGCTCCCTGCGTATCCCGACTCCCAACTCGCGAGCTTCCGGGCCTAGGTATGCCACAGATAGGACATTTCCCATCTTTCAACGGATATCATCATACTCCATAATACTAGCAGTCGAGGTCACGGTAGGGATCTGATTCAAATTTGACCGGATCCATGACCCCGTTGCTCCCCGCGGTGCTCATATGCCGAAAGGCGGAACATGAGGCGGTCAGAGCTTTGTTGCCGGAGAAAAAAAAAATTCACCAGGCTCGGCGTCCAAACGGACTTTCAGCCTGCGAGAAATGTCGAGTAGCTCGCCCTAGGCCTCAATCCGCTGCATTCTCGTTGTATTTGTTTGTATCCTTTCCTGCTTTTGGCAATTATTGGGATTTTCTCGAGTCTCGTTGTCCGGTCGTTTTACCTGCGCGGTCGTTGCAACATCGCATCCTGCCCTCCCCGACAATATGCCGGCATCGGCTACCGATACTTTCGGCTTGCCTCTGGCAAAGAGGCAAAAGACAGCTTTCGATGGGGAAGCTTCAGTGGGAAGTCGCAATGGCTCCAAAGTCTTCGCTCCCTTTCGGGTACGTTGAGAACGGAACCTCATAGACCGATTCTTTTTCGCTAACTTGCTGCTCGTGAAGACGCTAGGGCTTGTATCACCGACCCCCGTTCCCTTTACTAGCGTGCGCCTGGGAAAGTCCACCTTCCAGATTACAACTTCCGTAGGTCATTCGCTCCAGACGTATGACTTGCGCCGAGGCCTGAACCTGGTCTTCTTGAGTCGACCACAAACACCCGAGATTATCACCGCCACCTATGCCTGGCAAGACAAGGTTTTTGCTGCCTGGGGCCATCTTCGTCCTCGGTCCTCCGGGGGAATCTGGGTATTCAAACGCGGCAAACGCGTTGCGACCCTAGACAGTCCGGCCCTTGATGGACCCATCGAGCGGTTGGTGGTGTTTGGCTCATGGGTGATCGGCTGCTGGGCGAGCGGGCTGGAGATTTGGAAGACTGGCAGCTATGAACACTATGCCAGTTTACGACCCCACTCAACCTCCGGTTTATCAGGGGAGCAGGTCTACGTGGGGATCATGTGCAATATGCCAACATATCTCAACAAGGTCTTCGTGGGGCGCAGTGATGGTGCGGTTGATATTTGGAACCTTCGCAGCGGCAAGCTTCTTTACACGATGCTCCCGCCGTCGTCGTCGGACGCCGGGCCGGTGACAGCGATGCATCCTACTCCTGCCTTGTCTCTTCTGGCCGTTGCACACAAGAGCGGCTCCTTGTCGATCCATAACGTCGATTCTGGTCAGTTGGTTCTGTCGCTGAGGACTGCATCGACTCAGGCTCTCCCGGTGACATCGATCACATTCCGTAACGATGGTCTTGGTGCGGGCCATGATGGCCGGAAGGCAGGCGTGATGTCCACTGCCTCCAGCGGAAGTGGTGATATCACTATGTGGGACCTGAATGATGGAGGCCGTGTGGCAGGCATTCTCCGCGGTGCTCATAGAGTCTCGAACAACGAGACCGGCATGGGTGTAAATCGCGTGGAGTTTTTGGACGGACAGCCGGTGCTGGTGTCATCGGGAGATGACAATGCCCTGAAGACTTGGATTTTTGACGAGACGCCGTTTTCCCCCACTCCTCGGCCGCTTCATTCCCGGGGCGGTCACTCTGCTGCTGTCAATGCTCTCGATTTCCTGCCCGTGTCGTCTGATGGATCCGAAGCCAGTGGGAAATGGCTTCTCAGTGCCAGCAAAGACTGCAGCCTCTGGGGCCTTAGCTTGCGCAAGGACAGCCAGCACACGGAAATTTCCCAGGGTAATCTGGAACGGAAGGCGAAGAAACTGGGACCTTCCGGTCATTCAAACTCCGCCGCCGTGGAGACGCTCAAGGCACCCGAGATTACCTGCCTCGCATGCTCTCTGAATCGGGATGGAGGCATGGGCGTGGCAACCTCGGGTCCGATCTGGTCTAACCCCAAAGCTGCAAATGCTGACGCCTCTAACGTAACGGGTTGGGAAAGCGTCGTCACCGGTCACCGAGGTGATAAATATGCACGAACCTGGTTCTGGGGCAAAAAGAAAGCCGGCCGCTGGGCATTTGCAACCAGCGATGGAACTGAAGTCAAGGTATGCAGCTCTTGGATCTCAGGGAAGAAAGATAACGGCGCCGCTAACGTCTATACGTAAACAGAGCGTGGCTATGTCTCCATGTGGAACTTTTGCCGTGATAGGGTCGGCAGGCGGTTCCATCGACATGTTCAATATGCAGTCCGGTCTACACCGCCAGAGTTTTCCTTCTCGCTCGCTTCGATCTCGTGGTACGAAAGCGCGTGCCAGTAAAGATTTCCCGGTGCCGTCTACTTCTACTGGGGGTGCTAGTCATACCAAGGCAGTCACCGGGTTGATGATTGATAACCTAAACCGAACGGTGATAAGTTGTGGCCTAGATGGAAAAGTCAAGGTACATATTTTCGGTTACTTTTGGATACGTCTGGCATCACTAACTCGACTTCTCTTCGTAGTTTTGGGACTTGATTTCGGGTTCGTTGGTAGACGAGCTGAATTGGCATCCAATGGCAGCCATTACGGGGCTTCGCTACAGCAAGAGCAGCGAGCTGGTCGCCTTCAGTTGCGACGATCTCTCAATCCGTGTGATCGATCTCGAGACCAGAAAACTTGTTCGTGAATTTTGGGGATGCGTGGGCCAGATCAACGATTTCATTTTCTCCAACGATGGAAGATGGATTATAGCGGCCTCAATGGACTCCGTGTTGCGGGTCTGGGACCTCCCAACCGGCCATCTCATTGACCTTTTCAGGGTATCAAGCACCTGTGTCTCGCTGGCCATGTCATCCACCGGGGACTTCCTCGCCACTGCACACGCAGGGAGCATCGGGATCAGCCTGTGGAGTAACCGTAGCCTCTTCATGCCGGTGTCTACCAAAAGTATGGACGAAGATGCTATTGATGATGTCGGCATGCCGACCTCGTCTGGTGAGAGTGGTGCAGGCCTCGTTGAGGCGGCCTTCGTTGATACGCCTGAACAAGACGATTCCGAAGGACCGGTGCTGGCGACTGACCAGCTCCGACAAGATATGGTGACTCTCAGCCTGATTCCCAAGAGTAGATGGCAAGCGCTACTTCATCTGGACTCTATCAAGGTATGTATATGATAATTCTCTTCTCACAAGGCTGTTGGTGGTCCGACTAACATCATTTGCAGGAACGCAACCGGCCTAAGGAAGCCCCGAAAGCCCCCGAGAAAGCCCCATTCTTTCTGCCTTCACTTCTCGGTACCAACAATCCTCAGTCTACGAATGCAGTCACTGCAGAAGCTGCCGAGCTTAGTTCGCTTACGCGGGGTGCCGAAGCAGAGCATTCGCGAGTTTCCAAATTGCAAGCTGGGGGCTTGAGTTCCTCTGAATCTCCTATTACGCGACTCTTGCAGTCTGGCCATCGTTTGCGCAACTTCGATCCCCTGATCGAGCATCTCAAATCCCTGCCTCCAGCTCGCGCGGACTTGGAAATCCGTTCTTTAGACCCACGGGTGCGAAGCGGTTTCTCTGAACTATCCGGATTTGTCAACGCTCTGACGATGCGTCTGAAACTGCGAAGGGACTTTGAACTGGTTAATGCATGGATGGCTGTCTTTCTGAAAGTCCATGCCGATACTGTTGGTTTGTGCTCTCGTCGAGATGAGCCTGAATATCGCGTCCTAAAGGAGGCTCTGATCTCCTGGGCTCATGAGCAACAGCAAGAAGGAAGACGCCTGGCCGGGCTGGTGGGATACTGCCGTGGGGTGGTCGGATTCTTGAGATCCGCACGCTGATCTTGTTTCCCTTTTCCTTGTATATCTATCCACTCAAAAAAATGTGCATTTGATTAATTCTCGTTTATTCTGCTTGTGCAAATTTCATACTGGGTAAATCGACTATCTGTGATGCCTAAGGCCATATGTTCCTCGGGGCATTTACAAGGTTCTATGTAACTAGTTAACTAACTTATGTGTGTAACTAGACATATGACTAATTTAGACGATCAAGACGGAGAAAATTCTTCACCCCTACTATTATTATCCGGTTTTCAGCAGCGATGGGGATCTCGTTCTTAACCAAACACCTATTACCCTATGCCGAGACTGTCTCGCTAGGGAAACCGTCAGGCCAAGACCCTCCGTGCGTGCAGTCGGTGGTGATTGACGGGCCAAGTCTGGTGTACCACGTCTACTACCGACTGCTAGCGTGGACAGACCCAACCTGCGACGTATTGGACATTCAACCAACCTGCGACGAGGTCAGCCGCGGAGTCGTAGGTTTTCTTCTGCAATTGATTGATCTAGGCGTTGAAATGTGAACATCCATGCTTGAGGTGCGCAGAAGATACCCAAATGTTAACCATCGATGACAGACATAAGATATGTTTCGACGGCGCTTTGCCCACCTCCAAGCGGGATACCCGGATTGCTCGGATTGAAAAGTCTAGGCAGCGGCTGGAGTCAGCTCGCCGCTGTAATGTTACTCCCAGTCATGAGTATCGCAGAGAGACTTCATTGCGGCCCCTCCAACTTTGGCAGACCCGAAGCATTCCCGCCCGGTGGAGGAATCTTCCCGAAAATCCGTTCATGGTCTCCGCGGTGTTTGAGGACTTACGGTTCCGGTGGAATAAAAGGAGCATTATGAAGGTTTTACAACCTCGGTCCGATCTTCCCCTAACAGAGGCTGAATACCCATGGGCTGGTATCACAGTAATGGTATCTGGGGAAGCAGACATCGAATGCGCCAAGGTCTCGAAGCTCACGGGCTCGGCGGTCTTGACAAATGACTCGGATCTATTGGTTCATGACCTAGGCCCACATGGTGCAGTTGTACTCCTTAACTCGATGCGTATGCTTCAAGATACACCGGGTCTCGTCGAGCCAGAGATTCGGGGGCTGCGGCTACATCCCAAGGAGCTCTCTGATCGGCTCGGATCTTTCAGCATTCAGAGATTTGCCTACGAGTTAACAGAGGACCCACATCAGAGCTTTGTAGAGCTCCTGCGACGGTCCAAACAGGACTTTCTAACGGTCGAACGATCTTCCGCCTACATGGATTTCCTTCGGGAATACCAGCGCGACGAGCCGATCAAAGCGGAGAACAAGCGAAGTGTTCAGACATGCGATCCCAGAGTATCTGAACTATTCTGGCAGTATGAGCAGCCGGAGGTCTACTGTTGCGCCGAGCAGCCCCATATGTACCTTATCCCACTCCATGAAGATCACTCCAGGCGATGTGCCTGGGAACATGGTCGCTTCTACAGAGCTATCGGCTATTCCCTTCTCAACCTGTCTCGATCAGCTCCCCATGAGCTTCCCGTTGTTCATGAATTCGTCCGCAGGGGAGCTAGAATCGTTGCTGAGCAGGTCACTCTCAGCGGTGCAAAAACAACAGCATCCAACCTGGGCATTCTTCAGAGGCGTCTGGATCTAGCACAAATGACATTTGGGCAAAACACCCAGTTCAGCTTCTGGATTTTGTTTGCCTTATCCGAGATATATCGTGATCCCTCCAACACGACTGCGATACCCAACGCGGTACATCTCGAGCGATTCCTGATGAAGGGTTTCATGGGCAACCGGACTGAATGGGCCGACATCCATCTAATAGCCCAGATACAGGCCGTACTGTATTCTCTGCGAATCCTGAAGCAGCTCGCTGAAATCGCAGCGGAGAGGATCTGTGTTCAACCCCAGGGTATGCTCGCAGATTTACCTCCGTTACATCTTCTCATGGGGTCCCGGCACCAGATTGTCAAATGCTTCTCTATCAACGGACTGGCCCGTAATTCGGTTTGTCAGCTGTTCAAGACGTACGGTTGATACAGCGTGCAAATCAACAGCCCCGCATATTATAATCAAGTACGCACGTGGTGAACTCTATCTATATTATGCTCCAGAATGGGCGATTTGCGATCCCTGGGCCCGAGCAGGCCATATACCCGTATCACCAGTATACCGGAGGACCGGGGTCGATTTTCTGGACGATTTTGGGCAGACCTGAGTAAGCCCCAGATTGCCAAATCCTTGGAGATCACCATTGATTCCTGAAGATAGGGTATAGTCTGTCTATGTACATAGCCCGAAACCTGCGGAGAATGAGTGGGAGCGCACGACTGACGCTACGTAACCCTCGAGTGTCGTGACCAAATGCCTCCTTCATCACTCCCGTGATTAAACTTGACCAACAACATCCCGAGTTGTCGGCCTTGAATAAGAATGAACCGAAATGCACCTCCGCCGACTTGTTTAACGCCATATTCGTGGAAATAACCACCCAACGGTGTCGTTCAAAGCGGTGCCAGCGCTGACGGTGAATAGACTCGTGAGCCTAAAATACCGCGGCCAGGTGAATAATGTATGTCCGATGGCATCTGTTCAAGACGTAGGACTGTCGGAGCAGTCCCAGCCAGTGTCAAGCCAAGCGTAACGGGAAAGGCAGTCCCTCACTTTTCGGGGGCATCGGGAAGTCGTTCAATAACATACTTGCCACGGGCAACACTCATGATTGGCGCTCCAGGAATCTTGCTGCTTGAAGGTGAGAACCATAGCTATATGTTGTTGGGATCATATAACGTACCGAATCCGTCTCTTCAGATCACGATCGTTGGTCGCCACAATGTACACGCGATGCTTGATTACTCGATCCACCAAGCAGTCATCTGCATATGTGCCCTTGTGGTCACATCTGATTCTTTCGAACCGGGGGTCTTTGGCAACACGCAATGCAAGTCGATATTTCTGGCCCAATTTCTCCAATTCGGCAAGCACGCAGTCGGTGATGACAGGAATGCATTTAGCATACAGACAGTCCATCATGGTAGGAATGACCTCGAGCTTGTGCTGGATGGTGTGGGAAATGAAGTTGGTGTCGACAAGCACCGAATACGGGGGGGCGAGAGCTGTGTTGTATTGGAAGAAAAGCGACGACGGAGCCTGCGGCCTGTTAAAATTTCAGCAGTCTGATTAAGGCGTTAGAAGAGTCCAGGGGTCCGAACGCTTCTCTGACAACTTCATTTTTGCCCGATTTGCCCTTATTGTCTGTCTTCTTATCTTCTTTCCTATACCGCAAATTAGCAACGAACAGAGGGGTTAAAAGCAATATGGTGTAACACACAGGCGACTGTCACGAAGGGAAATTGCTCTCTTTGCTTGCGCAAATTTGCGGGATTTCTTCTGGACACCCATGTTGACGTGGCGAAAGAAGGATTGAAGGTAGAAACTCGGACGAGTTGGCTCCAAAAATCTTTTTGGTTATCGACCTCGACAGCCTGGGGCGGTGAGACTTTATCGGTCAATGACTAATCTGTGGTGTTCCCGAAGGACTAATATTTTGGACCGCCTTCCTAAACAGGCCTAGTATTACTTATCTGACCTCCAATACCATCTTCTACTCCATCTATATCTTCCTTTCTACATTTCTGTTATATATTATTAGATCTGTCAATACTGACCGCATCAACCGACACCGACTAGTTGAAAAACATATATCGCGATATTCGGCCTATTTCGATGGCCAGCATCTAGAAGCTAGTAGGGCTACTGCAGAAGCGCCTTTACCGGTCTGCACTACGCATTAGTGCTTTGATTAAGTAGCAAGATCGGCCTATTCCCTAGCTTATATCTATGTATACTAAAGGGTTGCACCCATTGGTGGACCTAGAGAATTAGTACAGCCTATTACTAGAACCTCGGCTTCCCGCACCGCCACCGAAGGTTCTAGACTAAATAGATATGGTGCTGGTAGTTTTTAAGAAGAAGAAAGGCCTAGGGGAGATGCTCTCTCTATGCGGGGAGTATAGCCATAATGTCACACACATAACTGGCCCTACTTATAAATTGCATTTATAATAGTTAGACCCTCGATAATATTCGGGGTAATATTAAAGAAAGCTAATAGTCGCCGACCTTAGGCGGCGGGGTCGACGGATCGACGTAGTACTACGCTAGGATTATCTTAGCCGTATTCTCGATAATTTTAGGCTTTAGGCGTATACCGATCGAGTCGATATAATCAATATAGGCGTATAAAGCTTCCTCTTATATCGTATTAAGCCTACGATTATTAGGGGGCCTATTAAAGAGGGAATTATTCACCTATATATATAGCGTCGGAACCGATAGTATAGGACGCGGTATACGTGGGCTAATACGCTTATATTAATATAATCGCGGTTTTTAGACGCGTATATAGTAGTAGCCTAGATACGCATTTCGATAATTATATTCGATTCCGATATAGTAGGGATAGATAGTATAGGAAAGAAGATAGGTAGTTATTTAAGAAGACCTTTGTATTTAGCCTATGCTTTGTATTTAGGTAGCGGACCCTCACTATATAAGAGTCTATTATAAATATAATCTATAAGTAGAGCCAGTTAAGAAGTATAACGTATAACTAATAGGGTTAAGGCGGTAGACAGACTATTACTAGGCCTATAACGGAAGGCACTCTAAACTAACTATAGTCTCCCTATTAATTCCCCTAAATGTTAATAGCTTATTTTATTTTTCTAGTATTATAAATAGAAGAGATTGAGATTTTGTGAATTAAAGTTTTTTTATTTATTTAGAGTTAGTTCCTTATTTATTGATCTATCTTTTCATTATCTCCGAGCTATAACCTAAGGGCATAGTAGTTAATTATCCGTTTATCTATATAGAAAGTTTTCCTATCAGCCCTTATTATAGCTATAGCGTTGATTAGTTTAGAAAATCCGATATATTAACTATATAAGAGAAATTCTTAGAAAAGAAATTTATATATATTTTTTAGAAAGTTAGCTCCTTATATAATTTTAATATATTTATAGAGTTAACGTATTCGGTAAGCGAGTAACGTATATAAGCGAGTAACGTACCTACCCCTATCTACTAAATTTAAATATATTTATCCTAACTAAAATACTATAAAATTAATCAAACTAAACTAGCTTCTCTATCTAGATATATCTCCCTTCTATACCCTAGGC
>Ga0207877_10055_pt1 | contig 143047 bp, 114 predicted proteins | sample LinPmetageLP29_FD_184046 | JGI IMG/M metagenome (GOLD analysis project Ga0207877, IMG submission 184046) | Marine viral communities from the Pacific Ocean - LP-29 (SPAdes) | ecosystem: Environmental > Aquatic > Marine > Oceanic | place: Pacific Ocean | collected 2009-08-23
CCCCCCCCCCCCCCAACTGAGGCATCGCCCTCTGAAACCAGGCGCAGCTTAATCTCCGTGTGAACCACCGGCCCTCTCCACCAACTCGCGGTCTCGTCGACTGGTATCTCGTCTCCGCGCTTTCGCCAGCTCAGTTCTCCTAGTGCACCTGACAATGAAGCGTTCTCGAGGACATTCGGATAGCACGCTAAATGAAGACGCTGGCGGTGATGACTCTAGTACCACACCCGTGAGCGATGCAGAGCAGGACGATGCTACCTACGAGACGGATCTTTCAGAGCCAGAAGACGACCCTGGCCCCCGAAAGCGCATGCGACCGGAGAAGGATCTTTCTCCGGAACCTCAGCTCTGCGCTGGCGCCGCAGACTTCTACGAGGACCCCCTAGATGAAGGCGGGCTTGATCTCTCTGACATTCCGGAGGATTTCGATAAAGCACCAGGTACCATTGAGCGACGGGAGCGGATCGAGAGCCGGTGGAAGAGGTAGGTTGAGCATCGAGACCCCTTCCATTTCATGCTTTTCTGAGCGCGAGACATAGGTACTGTGCCTGTCAAGTGCGAAACCGGCCCAATGAGCCGAAGTGGCACGATGTCGAGGAAGCGCTCCGTGTGGCGTCGAACAATGACTTGTATCGGTTCCTCCGCTGGTGTCTCCAGATCGAGCGCGGTGAAGACGGACGACATGTCAAGGGTATCAACAAGGCCAGCACCCTTGAGACCGACTGGAAGAACCTCCACTTGTATTATCAGAAGCTTACCAAGATTGTGATCAACGACGAAGATGGCTCGGAAATACGAAGGGTCGGTGTCCAGTGGATGTATTCTACTTGAACTCTATCAACTTGACTTACTGTAGGATATAGGGCATGAAATATTTGGTGCAGGAGTTTGGTTTGGACACACAGCCTAGAAAGAAGACGCCGGTCTATATTGAGGATATCGGCCCGTTCAATAAGACAATCCTATCAACCTAGGAGAAGAAGTTTCACTTAGGCTTCCAACCGATCTAAGTGTGCCTTTTCAACTCCCTCGGCATCTTCACTATACACCGGCGAGGCGCGCTATTAAGCCTCCAATTCAAGGATCTATAGATTTCCCTCCAGAAGGATCCCCGAGGCGGCCCACCTATTCCCTTGATCGAACTTACCCCCGAAGGAACTAAGAAGTTTCTTGGGTTGACTAAATTGTATGGCAAGCGCTGCTTCTATCTTCCCGTCTCGCTCCCCCAGCCACGCAATATATTACATCTCTCAAGACTCTAAAGGTTTCTCGGGATCCTAAGACCACAAAGCTAACTCTGCCGACTTATTTCTAGAACTACTTTTGCACTCCCCGAGATCGTTTACGGTCCCTCTCTAGTGATATGCCCGTATATATTGCTTTTTGGCATCCTGTTTCATACGAGTGCGTTCCGGAACTAGGGGCTAACCTCGAAGGCCTAGCTCCGGAAGCTCTTTATTAGCAAGGGCTGTGAGTAGCTTCTAGTGCCCTTGGACCCGCAAAAGTCTGACTGGTACATATTCTGCAAGACCGAAGTAATAAAAGGCGTCCCAACCATCCAACGAAATAAGCAGATATCTAAGTCTACGATGTCTACCTTGCTAGTCCAGTTTGGCGAGATTCGCGGGTGGAAAGGAGCCTTTTATGCCTACCAGTTCCGATATAGAAGCGGTAAGGTGCTTAACGAGAGTAGTAAGTTCTTGCATAGATACCGTGGAAGTTAGCCTACTAATGGCTAATGCTCGTAGGGTAGGTAAGCAAGGAGCAACACCAGTTGATCATGAAGCACGCTAGTCCTCGTACGTTTCTTAACCATTATCACCCCCTACAGCTCGACACCGACATCATACGGGTTATCTATGGCCTTGACCCGGATGTGGAATTGATGCGCGCCGTCACACGGCAGAGCCGCTGGCGCGACACTCGACGCCCTCGCTATCTAACTAATAAGCAACGAGCCCAAGTTGAAGATCATCCCGAGTTGAAGGAAACCCAGCGGAACCTAAACAAGATTTACGTACAATATAAAGAGACCTAAGAACTAGGCCTACTTCTCCGGCTTGAACAGCGGAAGAAAGAGGTAGTAAACACGCGGAGAAGGTTGCAGCGTAGCCTCAGGCAAGAGGTCCGAGAGAAATTTGATAAAGAACAAGCCTTTTTAGACATCGAAGCGTAGCTGTCGGGTACGGCAGTCAAGGAGGAGTGCGAAGATCGGTCGCTTCTAGAGGACAATATGCACCCCCTTCAGCTGCATCTTATACAGAGTCTTCTTTCCTACCCAGTTTCCAACTCAGTGGAGGATGAGTAGCGTCGGCGCGATACGGGTACCGCGGCTGTTGTCCAGTACTGCGACGTTCTCGAAGGAGGCCCGCTACGAGGCCGGCCTAGGAAGAAAGCCTCTGAATCTACTTCATTGGCTAAACCGGTAGCTTAGCCGCAGGCTATACAGCAGACCCAAAGTAATCACGACCTAGGGGATGGATCTGATTCTGAACCCGCGAGACCGATACGTGCGACTAGGGAATACCTCGCAAAAGCTAAGCGACCGGCAGCATGCTTCCAATGCTTTGCCAGTGAGGAGGCCCCGGAAAGTGTGCGCTTCCAGATGTTCCACGACGCTGGCTGTGTCACGCGTCATTTTGATGCCACCCACCTAGACGAAATGCCGCTCCGGTGCAACTGGTATGAAATCACCTTGCTCCATCAAATGGGGTTTCAGCGCCATGCCATTGATGTGCACCGCGTCCGTAGTCGCAGGAAATGCCCAAGAAATGTGGTGGGTCTAGAAAATCAAGAGTAGGATGGCTTGAGTCGACGAGACTGTAGAATAGATATAAAAACAAGAACTAATCATTTAAGTGGGTAGACGAAAAGATCGCTATAGGCCTGTTTCGGGCCAGACCTTCTTGCTTTGTAATCTGGGGGAGCTGTTGTTAGCCACGGATCTCTAGGATGGAAGTACACACACACACAATTCATTAACGCCCGGCGGCCAAGCCGAAAGGGCAACTATCCCTAATCTAACACTACATGCATGTTTGAGTATACGCCGTGTCTCCTTGGAGTCCATACGGTATTTCCTTCCGTATATGTGTCGTCTTAGCTTTCAAAATCATAGCTGGTCCTTGTGGGTTAGTATTGGTTAGTAGACTGGCTTGAAGGCGCTTCAAGTGTTCAACATCCTATCCTCGGCAGTTGAAGCGCGTCTACCGTCTGGCACAAGATGTTAGGGGTTAGTTAGGGGGAGGTATTCTATCTGCCTTCGTCGGCAAGGTTAAGTGGCGTCAAGCCGGCCCGTGGCGATTGCAAACCGTAGTGAGGTGCCACTGCATTTTGGGTATCTTCGTCGTTCATGAGGCTTTCATGCACTGTTTCCTGCTTCCTCACATTCAGTTGCATCACTCGGAATATTTTATTCATGGCGTGGCGGATAGAACTTCCGGCAGTTTCGGCTGTACGATTCGTGTGGACCTCCGCATGGAACGCATTTTGCACTGGCCGGTCGGAAAGGGGAGAAGAGAGGTAAATCATCTGTGACAAACAAGATGCTCGATGATCGAGACGCACAGCTAGATGCTGAAGAAAATGCATGTGGCCAACAAGCAATCTGGCGCCACGACTATGACTTGATGAAATGCGATTCTTCTGCATGCCACCTAGGCCCTTACTGCGGGCTGGACCCGGTAGGGAAGAAGCATTATCGACTTCGCACACAAACCCTCAAGCGATTAGTGACCTACACCGAGAAAGGTGGCGTTCTCGAGACACATAAAGATGTTCCTGATGAAATCAGGGATGAGCTTTATATGGAAGAGCAGCAGCGACAGGAGAAAGACAAAGGCAAAACCGGAAATATTCTCGGCGGCACATCGTATCCGCCTATCAACATCAATGTTCTGCCGTCTCACACTGCTGGATGGGATGTGACGGCTTCCAGTGCCATTGCTGACCCAAGCGTTTCGAAAGAGAGATGCCCATTGAGAATCCCCGGTTTCAGGGATGTAGCTGTCAAAGAGTACGGTGAGTGGCTCGCTTCAACTGTATCAGATGATACTCTCGAAGCTGTATTCCGGCAAGCGTGCGATGTGACGCTGTCAGATGGCTTCGACCTTAAGCACATATATAAGGATCAAAATCCAGGAATTCTTCGTCGGCAAGGGGGTCAAGCCGGGAATCGCTCGAATTTTCGTAGAGAGCATTCGCGATTGGGTTGAAAATGTGAAGAAAGCGATATCCGTTCTCGAAGTGATATAGGGTAGATCATATTGGCGCTTTCTATGCTTGGTGTTGATTTATTTATTTTGTTATTAGACATGGCTGTATTTGAATCAACGCGGCAAATTATTTGTTTGAAGTTGTCCATTGATTTTTGAACTGGTGATGGGTGTTGAGCTTATTGCGGGACTAGCGATGGACATTTAAATAGATGGGGTTTGATCAACGATCAGACACTCGAAGTCTGACAGAGTATTGTGTTCCCAGGAGCGAATGAATGACCATTTGACTACAAAGTGATTGGTGGTTTCATTTTCACCTTACCAATATTCCGACTCTGTCCGTCGCGGGACATTCCGTCTCAGCGTATGGGTTACTCGATACCGAGCGAGGCCGCAAGACGAGTAGCCTCCCTTTCTTTTGCTATGCCGTGCTCCGTATATTTGAATGTCAAAAAATTCTGGTTGCCCACTCCTGGGAGTGACTTTGTTATTGTGCTACGTTTCTCTTTTCAACATACGCGATAGGCGGACCACGCGGAGCCGCATCTTTTTTTACTCCATGTAGCCAGATGAAGCAGTGACAGCAAGCGGTTAGCTATCCCTGACATGTGTTTAATTGTTCCCAGGAGCCTTTATTTCCTTACATCTGTTCCCAGGAAAGACAGGGGACTGCTCGTGTTGCGGCCTCGCTCAGTTTTGAGGAACCTAGATAAACCGGGGTGCTATGGTCTACGCCTATTGCTGACGGATTTGCGTTCCTAGGAGCGAATGAATGACCTGTGAGGGTCTCACGTATCGCTGGATGAGGAACGTGTCTTCCAAATGAACAATCAATATTAAGAAAGCTATAGTCAACTCTAGATACAAGACATAGCGCATGGATGCAAAGGCAGATAGCTTCCTCGCGTTCAGGGGAAACCAGATAAACCAAGTGGGTCCAAATCCCCTACTTATCGTGCATACCTCATTTCAGTCTCTGACATGACCGTTTGACGATGAATGGGAATCGCTGATCTGACTGCATTGATTAAGAATACTGGGTGCGCCGACTCGAGCGGTCTAATACCATTGATATTTGGCACAATTTGCTGGGCTGACCGTTGAGGTGGTCTCTCCTGGCGTTGAAATTAGAGATTTTGTACAGTACAAAGAATTAGCACTTTTCAGCCATCTAGGCTCCAGAGCTCCGGCAATCCCTTGAAGATCCCGAGCCCTATCTCAGCCTCAGAGCCTGTTTTATGATGTCACGAATTTTAAACTGCCAAACCACACCGCTTTCCTGGCTTTTGCCTGGAGGTGTGAAAAAAAGACAAAGGAAATCTTGGGGGTCCGGTAGGTATTAGGGAATGCACGGACCTCCAGAGAGACGCGGCTATCCAAAATTCCAAATTTGGACTTGGACACCAATCCACACTGTTGATCAAATTGTTACTCGCAGTTTTCTGCTATTTCGTTGCCCATCTCGTTGTACGTAGCAAATTACACCCTATTCAACCAAATTCAATACAATTGCCCATTCGTTTGAGCAAGGTTCCTAATCCACCTTCACCCAAACTTGTTGCTCAATTGTGTCCGCAAAATCTTAACCTTGGCAACAAACATGCTCATTTACTGCACTCTCTTGAGGGATCAGGTCAATTAATTTTGAACGAGTACTGCCACCACTCAACGCATTCCTTGCCTTGCTTAAGAAAAATATAACGGGAAAAACAGGAGAGAAAAAATACAGAAACGGTGATCCGCGCAAATTCCGATGAATTTGGGGTTGCCAAAGATAATGAAAGATGTATCCAGTTGCTATGTCTGAGTAGCAGTAAGCCCTTGGGGCCAGGGCAGTCTGGCATAGTGAACAGATCTCTTATGGATTGGTGTCAATGTTGTGCAGACTGGCCGATTTAACTTTCAGTAGAATTTTAGTTGTTTATAATAAGAATTGTATATAATCGCCGTAGCCATGGCTTTGTTAGTGACTGGGTTGTTATTTCATACACTTGTGGCGGGCTCGGGGGCTTGAACTGCACATGTACAGACAGGGGCTTAACTTTAATTCCAACCCAACAGCATGGACGGCTCGGGATGAAGATAAAAGGATTAGTCGTGATTATTCTTTCCTCTGAGATGATTAGTCGTGCATCGTGGCGCAGAGTTTGCGGAACCGCATCCCGCAACACGGGCGTTAACTTGCGGAACTCGAAGTTGGCTGCGCGAACCTAATGACCGACACCCCGGTTTTTAGAAGGCTCGGCCCATCAGATCAGATCCCCGCAGTTTCTTGGGTCCTTTTCGCCTGGGGAAATGCGGGGAAGAACCAACTAATTATTGATTACCTTCACATGCGCTTCTGAGCCATTTGAGCATTCCTGGGTACAAATACTGGGAATAAACCGTTCCTGAGCGCCGAATTGCCTTCCAGCTTCTGTCACTCCTGCATCAATTATTTCAAAATGGGCAGAACCCACCGAAATCCTCTCCAGAACCCTCTTTACTATGCGACTCCCCAACTCAAGACAGGGCCACCAGTGACCTACGCTTCGGCACAGCGTACCCTCCAGAACTACGACTATGGTAAGTTCAGCCGTTTATGATATTTACTTAGGCCAGCCTCTAACGCGTCAATTCTTGTACTAGTCATCATCGGAGCTGGAGCAGCGGGCTGTGTTCTGGCTAGTGAGCTGAGCGAGGAAAAGAACACTACAGTCCTCCTCTTGGAGGCTGGCGGGGATAACAAGAATGTTCTAGAGAGCAAAATCCCCTTAATGTTTCCAAAGATGTTCCACACCGAGTATGACTGGGATTACAACACCGTTGAGCAACCTGGTCTCTCGTCCCGTACCCTATTTTGGCCTCGTGGCCGCATGCTGGGGGGCTGTACATCACTCAATGCCATGATGTACCACCACTGTTCAAAATCAGACTTTGAAGAGTGGAAAAATTTGCATGGTTGTGAGGGTTGGGGCTACGATGATCTTGCTCCCTATCTTCGCCGTATGGAGAAGTTTACACCCAATACCTCTCGCCCCGCGATCGAGCCCGAGAACCGCGGCTCGTCGGGGAAATTGGAAACAGGATATTCATGGCTTTCGGAAATCACCGAAGATGGCTTTTTACCTGGCTGTCATGACGCAGGAATTCCTCCCAATGCCGACATTAATACCAAGGATGGCTCGATGGGTGTGACGCGCTTCCAGACTTTTATTGACCAGAAGGGAGAGCGATCGTCAATGGCCACTGCGTTCTTGACCCAAGAAGTACTGGACCGTCCGAACTTGTCCGTCGCTGTCCATGCTCAGGTTACTCGAGTGCTCTTCGATACCACCACATCAAAAACACCAACTACCATTGGCGTTGAATTGAAAAAGGGACGCGGTGGTGAACCCTTCCAGGTCCACGCACGTAGAGAAGTTATTCTCTCAGGAGGCTCAGTGAACACCCCACAGACTTTACTGTTGAGTGGGATTGGCCCGCGTGATGAACTTGAGAGCCTTGGCGTTCCCGTTTTGCAAGAGATTGATGCCGTGGGGAAGAATATGAAGGACCATCTGTGTCCTACCCCGATGATCGTAAAAGCAGACCCTTCCAAGACCCTTGACTATCTTGGAACCACGGCCAAGGCCATACCAGCTCTTCTCCGATGGAAACTTTTTGGCTCTGGTCCCTTGACTAGTAATGCTGGCGAGGCTGCGGCGTTCATCCGATCTACGGATTACAACTTTCCAGCATCAACTTCTCCTCCCACCGACGTCACCTCTGGGCCCGCAAGTCCCGACTTGGAGATTATCGGGGTCCCTCTAGCTTTTGTAAACCACGGGGAGGAGCCCATCATTGACGGAAGTAGCGTTTTCACGATTATTTGTTGCCATCTTCGTCCTATGAGTGCGGGAACTATCTCTCTGAAGAGCAGAGATCCATTTGAGCCACGTAAGTTCACCACATACAACTGCATTGACTCGCGTCGATCTAACAAATTTCTCTTGTAGCAATCATAGATCCAAAGTATTTATCCGATGCGGAGGACAATGACCGCAAGGTAATTTTAGCAGGTCTAAGAGTCTGCTTGAAAATCATCCGAAGCCCATCATTCAAGAAGTTCCTGGAGCCAGTCCCAGAGAACGACGACCCATCTTCATACTGGTGGCCTTACTCTAGTAGTGACATCGATAACATCTCAGACGCTGATCTGATTCGCTACATGAAAGAGAAGGCATTTACGCTCTACCACCCTGTAGGCTCAGCGCGTATGGGACCAAGCCCTGCCACCAGTGTTGTGGATCTTCAATGCAAAGTTCACGGTGTCAAAGGATTGCGGGTCATGGACGCAAGTGTTTTCCCCGAGCAGATTAGTGGACATCCGACTGCCCCGATTGGTGCACTGGCGAACAAGTTGAGCGATATGATCAAGGAGGGGCGTTCGGCAGAAGATACCCCAGTGGCCGCAAACCTCTAGTAATTTATTTGGGTTTTCTTAGTAAACGGTGTTGAAACTACTATTTCTTCAATAAAGCAGTTATGAATTGTTGACTACGAAAAAATTAAGTATGAAGCAAAACAAGGATCGCATATATTCGAATGGCTCGACTACCTAGGTAATTATCCCCTCATTCGATTCAGTACCACATCATCATACTCGCGATGAGACTGCCGATGTACTTCACGCATCACGTACTGCATCACAGACTTTTGTACCGCGGCCGAGGTAGAGTCTTTCGAAGTCGTCCAATGCGTCATCAACTCTCCATGACAAATCCCACCCCCCTCAGGAGCTCCCGGGTAGCCCATCGCTAGAGTACATGGAATAGCCACGACTTCATGTTCGATTGAAGTCATACCGAACCCAGTTCGAGAAAGTGAACTGCTCAAGCGGCCATGTCTCGTTGAACGGAGCACAGCCAGGATACCGAGTTTCCTTAGGGCAAGTCGTCCACGCCTCGAGCAGTTCGTGAGTGCGATCCGACTGCTGTGCGATAATGAAGCCGGAGTTGAGGATGAGGTTTCCTCGAGACTCGTAACTCCAGGGCTCGTCGACGTCTTCGGGCATGGCGATTAGGGTATTATTCTTTACCCCCACAGGTTCAGAAGCCATTCAATTAGGATATGGGGGTATGGGAACATGGTGTCTCCATCCATGAAGACTACTATTTTGTGATTGTGAAGTGCATCTCGGACGACCGGTATTTTGAGATAGCTTCCGTTGAGGTCGGATTCAACGGGCTGGACCAGCTTGTAATCGTAACCATGAGTGCGTGCTGTTTAGATCAGGCTCAATTCTGTTTCAGATTTAGAGTAATACTCACCGTACATATAGTGGCCGAGTCTGCTCATCGTGTCATATGGCGCATTGTTGAGATTGAGCGGTTTGCGGTTCAATATCTTTCCTTCGCCATCAAAAGGGCGGGTTTCAACGTCAAGGATAAGTATATCCTTTCCTAGTGACTTTTTGAAGACTGGCTTATCCTTCAAGGCGTATGTCTTTCCTTCTGGGCTGATGAATTGGTCTGCTGTAACGGGGAGTAGCTCGTCGTAGATATTGCGAAGATTAGAATGGATGCCATCTCCAGAATGAACGAGATTTTTAGTAGAGGAAACCGCCCTAGGAAATATTAGACAATATTTTCTGATGACTTTTGGGTCACAAACATACCCTGAAGTTACTGTTGAGACGGTCTCGAGTTGAAAGATCCAATGAAAGGTGAAAATCATGGAAATTGCGGCCGCCGCATAATACACCCATTTATAACTCCGTTTGGGGGACCCTATATTACCAGGAAGACCTCTTTAAGTGATTTTCAGGATAATAGTGCAATATCAAGGTGAGGCAGCCAACGCAAAGTCCTTTCGCAAGGGAAGTTAGTCTCGGAGGGCATGAGGTCTTCGTACGAATCTCGCCAGTTGTGCTTTCAGCTACCACGAACAAATCTCTTGTCCCAAATGAGCTTTAGCATACTACTGTACCATTGAGCCTTCAAATGCATGGTAAGCAGGTGTATCAAAGACTAAATAACCGCATCCGGAAGAATGTTGAGTGCTGAAACTGGTGGCGGACAATGGAACTAAAAATAGTTTCAACGGGCTGCTTCCCCTCTTCATTCTGTCGGGAGACGATGACTGGCTACTAGGAAGAGAATCCTGAAGGAGAGAAAATCATGATCATTGTTCTGGAGAACTACCTGGGGGGGAGCACCTCAGCTATATGGATAGCTGCAAACGAGGAGGGTCATGTGACCTCTCTCAACACACCCTCCCAGCTATCATAGCTGAGGGCTCAAAAAACATTATGAAAAACATGTAAAAACCGCAAGAAAAACCGGTCGTCATGCTTCAGGCATAAACGCCATCAAAACGTAAGAAATATTGGCCAATCAGGGCCCTTGAATCAAATTGTAGTCATATGCACCCTCCAAAATCATGGCGCATTATTCCCTCCGAAACCATGGGGCATTAGCCATATTGCTATTCCTCTGGGACGTACGGGCCGCCGTCAAAATTATCCTTATGCATAACGAGTGCGGATGATGGTAGGGGTTGGGCCCCGGCTATGGGCCGTGGGGTTTCGTGGGCAAATTTGGTAGAATCAGGCTTGAGTTCAGATGTAGGTGTAGGTTTGTCCGGCTTGTCCGGCTGGGATTGGGCCTTATCCCACCACCAGTACTCATTGTATCGTGATGGTTTCCAGCCGAGGGGACGTGAATCGGGGTTAATCAGCCAGCATCGAGATGCTTGATTGGTATTGTTGGGCCTATCCGGCGGCCGATGCCCTTTTCCGTAGTATCCGCACTTTCCATCTTCGTTAGGAAGCTGCTTCATCTTTTGAGCATGATCGGCGGGATTTGCCCCTTTCTGGGGTCTTTTCTTCTTCTGCTGGGGCGGGCCGGATGGGTTGGTGTTGGATGGGTTGGTGTTGGATGGGTTGGTGTTGGATGGGTTGGTATTGGATGGGTTGGTATTGGATGGGTTGGTAGATGATGCAGCTATTGAGTAGTTATCATCCCCGGTGTCGATGTTTGAAAGCTGCTCAATGATCTAGGCGCACTCCCGATGGAATTCATCGAGCCCAAATGCATAGGCTTCATCATTGGAAAGTTGTGAAAGTCGTTTGATTGTGTCCGATGCAATCTAGGTTGTGGGCTGACGATTGATGTCCGAGAGCATCTTAGTGAGTATGTAATAGGGATGGACCTATCGTAGACCCTGTGCATGAAGCTTGTTCAATGCATCGACCTTGGCCTCGATGTAATCTTTGAACGATATGTAATCTCTGATATTGATGCCGTCGAAGGTTTTAGCTTATTTGCAGTAAAACTATGCTCCTTGTCCTTGAAGAAGTGTCGTAGCTTGCTATATCTATGTATCGGCTAGTTGGACGTTCTTGCCCCCGTTTCTGATCTTTAGGCGGATAGCATTAGATACGCCTATTTCTAGCCACTACTGGACAATCCTAGATACGTTGACCCAATTCTGGGCTGCCGCGGTCTCCGCATCTTTAGTGTCGGGCCGTGGGACGTTCCAGTCGATAAGATTGTGTAGGTTTCGTGCTTTCAATGCATTGTATGCCAACTCCCTCCATGCTTCGAAATCAGCGGGGTCGGTGAGGCGCGTTTGCCATGACCAGAGGTTAAACTCGGTTGGTTTTGGTAGTTTTGTAGCCTGGGTCGGGACAGCTCTGTCCAGAATTTCTTCCTAGGTGCGCTGGCGAGGCTGCGTAGTTTGGGTAGGCTGCGTAGCCATGATTGATGGTGTAGGTGATAGACGTCGAAACTATCTAGATGTAGGGTCGAAACCCAGTGTTATAGGTCAAAACCTAGTGATGTAGGTCGAAACCTAGTGATATAGGGTCGAAACCTAGTGTTGTAGGTCGAAACCTAGTAATGTAGGGTCGAAACCCGATGATATAGGTCGAAACCTAGTGATGCAGGGTCGAAACCCCCTCAGGGTGATGATGTAGGTCGAAACCCGATGGTGTAGGTCGAAACCTACTTAGTGCATGTAAAAACGATGGGGAATCATCAATTTCGATGGATATCGATGATATCGATGGTGAATGATGAAAAAGAGAGGCTCATAACCTGTCGGGAGACGATGACTGGCTACTAGGAAGAGAATCTTGAAGGAGAGAAAATCATGATCATTGTTCTGGAGAACTATCTGGGGGGGAGCACCTCAGCTATATGGATAGCTGCAAACGAGGAGGGTCATGTGACCTCTCTCAACACATTCAATCTGGTAAAATATGCGGTTATGACAATTCATGGCACGCAATAGATGGCTATGGAGAAGTCAACTCCATCGGAGCCTAGATTAAAAAGCAGTGCCTAAACATTGATGGGGTTGAGTTCGCTTCGACCATAGCAGTTGATCAACATTCCGCATCCCGCTTGCGAGTGTACGTTCAAGGGATAGGAATAAACACAAGGTGAGTCGATTGACAACTCATCGCAATAGATTAGAAATTAGGGAGCGCTAATATCGAGCAAACTTTGGAAGACGTATCATATATGTACAGACCATTTCACAAGGGTTCATTCCAGGCAGGCAAATAGTGTTCAGAGCCACTGGACACCTCGGATGACTATGCCAAGATTGATTTCTCATTAGCACGAAATAACACAATCACCCCCATGCAAGGACGTTCCAGTGCTAAAGATGCCCAAGGCTATCTTCGGATTCTAGACTTGATTAATAGTGAGGGGATACTGGCTCAGTCATGTTTACCAAGACATTTTCAAGGTCTTGATGGAACATAGTATGTGCCTCGCGCGGTGTATATTGGGCGATTGAGAGCTCCACAGCGGCTGGTACCAAGTGCTTTGCTGTCCAGTAATGACGAATAAACTCTCCGTGACAGGTCGAGGTTTCTAACTCGGGATAGCCGTTTGCTTCTGCGCATGGTAGAGTTAACACTTCTTGTGGCTCATCGAAGTCATATCGTAAGTATTCCCCAAATGCCGCCTGCTCATGAGGCCATTCTTGGGCCCACCGAGAACAATTAGAGTATTTGACCTCGGAAGGGCACGATTCCCAAGCATCGAAAAGCTCCTGTGTTCGCGGGCTTCTTTGCGCAATTAGAAACCCCGTGTTGAGATAGATTTTTCCATGGGAATCTTTGTTTTGTGGTTCGTCAGGGTCGGCAGCTAGGGCAACGCGAGTGTTCTGGTCGATACCCCAGTAGTTGAAGAGCCATTCTAGAGGCAAATGTGGATAGTGAATGATTGCATCTGCATCGAGGAAAACGACCATCTCATAGTCATTCAGTGCTTCCTTGATTGCAGACACCTTACTCCACGTTCCATGAAGACTAGCAGGACTCGGAGCTTTGTATAGCTTGTAATCGTATCCATGTATTGTCGCTAAAGATCATTAATATGCGGCTTCTTCCAGTATTAGGCGAAAAACTTACCGAACATGAAGTGATCAAGCCTGCCGATTGTATTATAACTGATGTCTGTCAGATTCAATTGCGAGCCATTGGCGATCCCGCCAGGGCCGTCAAGTGGGCGACTGTCGACATCCATGATCAACAATCTTTTCCCCAGCGATCTAGTAAATACTGGTTCCTCTTCAATGACAAAATATTCTCCTGACGGATTGATGAATTGTGTCGCGGTAATAGGATGAAGACGGGGACTCCATATAGTTTGAACCGCTGAAAAGGAGGGTGCGATTTTGTTGAGCCATTGTGAATATTCCCTGAAAATGTTAACCTCGATCATGCTCTTCAAAGAAATCAAGAATTGATGGGACATACGGTGGTAGGTCGCTGAGCGTGTTGACGTATGGCACGTTGAGCCATACTGATGCCTCAGGGTTGAGGCATCCTTCGGGTCGGCATATCTCGCACTCCGACCTTTCCGTGTCTCTAGTCCTATTCATGACCAGTCTAGATCAAGGCGGCTACGCGTATCTGACTCAAAGCGGTTGAGCACATTCCTATGAGGTACCGTCGGGAGGACCTAAGACCGAGTAGCGGTCAAGTTTGCTTCAGTGCTGCGTTACTCAGAAAACGACTCCAGAAAGTCGGGGATAAATATCCCCATCATGTCACTAGAAGGAATCGTCCGAATTAAGTCAAGTTAAGCTACGTATAGTTTTACTCAGATTTTCTGATCCTGCTTCTCCCCAATCATTCCATCTTCAGGCCTGTTTTCTCAACAGGGCGAACTATCACTTTGGTGTAACAGGATATAGAACGAGACACAGAGGAAAACAGCTGCCGCAATGGTGCAGTAGATCCATCATTCACAAGCCATAGCTCCAAGTTGTGAAGTAATGGCGTTGTTAATGGATTTACATCTGACAGGCCGTAGAAAGATCAAATTAGACAGAACCTGCTGTTCACTATTTTCCTCAGTTCATGTGTTCTGAGGTGATGGCTGATCGTCACTACATCCGGCGATAACACGCGTGCAGCAAACAAACTACCTAGTTAGTTATCTTCCCTACATCTTTGGAAGAGGGCAACGGCATAAGCTAGGGTAAAAGCTAAGATTATTGCATGACTTGTATGGAAAACTCGTATAGGTAGCATTTAGTTGGGACTGGCAGTATCACTCAAAACTTGTTTATTCTAGAAACCTTCAATCCTCTCGTTCTCGAATGAAGTTTCCACAAGACCCTGAGATGTACGTTTTCCGCCAGCGGATCTGCTCCAATATGACGCGGGGTGCATCCGTCTGAGGGTCCGCCGATTCGCTTTACGTCTACCAATGCCGCGATCAAAAAAAAGTAATGACTTTCAGAGAGCACTCATAGTATGGTCCGTTTTTGCAGACTGTGAAGAAACGTGATCCAAGTTTTCTACCCTTTAGCAAGCCCAAAGATGCCCCACGAAGAAACCTTCGAACTCGTTGCTCAAACATTGGACATCGCTTCCTGAAGCATTCCGACGCCCAGGGAATTCAGAGCATTCGCAGAATCAGAAAAGAGGAAGACCTTTGAACTCGTTCCTCGAAGGTCCGGTTTTTGTGCCATCACTAAACCGTCTGTTCGTTACCGACATCCCATACGGTCGCATATTCTCGATAGACGCCGACGCGTCGTGGAAACTGATTGTGGAGTATGACGGAGAGCCAAATGGCATGACATGGAACAAAGTGACGGAGAATTGCGGGTTTTGTTCCTTTGCTTTTTGCTGGACTTTCTTTTTTGTCCAGCCAGCCCGCGCGGGAGCACGTTTGACGCTTGATGATGATGGCAACACCCTAAACTCCTCCCAAAGAAAGAGCGCTATCTCTTCGACATATAGGCCAGGCTTTTCGGCGAGGTGGTTACAAAGCGTATCGACCATCAAAGTGTATTGTGCTAGCATTGTGTCAAATCCGATCCATGGATCGTTTCTGATTGTTGTCAAAAACTAACCCTAGAACTATTGGCCAGGCGGCAGTCGCCTCCGTATCAATGGCGTCTCCACCTCCTTCTATTGTTTTCTCCACTCCTGCTATTGTTCGTCTCAGCCTTGATCTTCACCCAGAGATAGCCATCATCTTAACTAATTCCTAACACCAGCCAACTCGTAGACGAAATATAAAGAGATGTCGTCTTTCGAGATACTAAATCTATCGACGCCTTGCACATTCCTTGATCGCGTTCTCGGGAGTCATCCTGCCATCGGATCCCACCAGAAGATCTTTGATCGCCAGAACATCACGATTGAGAGTCGCGATGGGAGCCAAATCAGTTTATCCCTGGCCGACATACAGGAATTTGTTCATTACAACCAGCAGCTATGCGTCAACTATGCGGTTCAGCTGGGGGCATCAATTATCTTATTCGTGATGCTGCTTCTACTGACTCGTCGTCGTGGCTCCTGGGTCTTCGCTCTCAACTTCGCTGCCCTTGTTTTGAACACATTCCGGTTACTGTTCCAACTTATTCACTTTTCGACCCCCGTTGAGGACATCTACAGCTACTTCGCTAATGATTATTCTGACCTTTCAGATAGTGCATATGCGGTCTCTGTCCTTGCCATTGTCTTCGAAACACTGCTAGTCATCTGTTTTGAAGCCTCGCTGATCTTGCAAGTCCAGGTGGTGTGCCTGACTCTACGACGACGATATCGCTACACTTTGCTCGCGCTTTCTGCCGTCGTGGCCTTGATACCCATTTCTTTCCGCCTCGTATACATGGTCGCTAATTGCATGAATGTTTTCTCGCTTTCGGTGTGGTCCCTTGAGCTAATTTGGCTTAATAAAACCACATTGATCTGCATCACGGTCAGCATTTGCTTCTTCTGTCTCGTGTCCGTCACAAAGCTCGGATTCGCAATCAAACAACGACGCCGTCTTGGTGTACGTGACTTTGGGCCTATGAAGATTATCTTCATCTGCGGCTGCCAAACACTCATTATTCCAGCACTGGTGACTGTTATCCAATTCTACGTACTTCTTCCCGAGTTCGGTTCCAACGCGTTGACTCTCGTTGTCATCTCCCTGCCCCTGTCCTCAATTTGGGCTGGGGCATCTCTCGATTGTATCCAGCGTATGGATTTAGAGCGTACCCGAACTCCCTCACGCAATCTCTGGCAAAAGCTAGCATTCGATTCAGGGACCACACTCCGAGACTCCACAACACTCCGAAGCTCTTCTGTCGCGACTGAACTTTCTCCCGCGCCCAAGACCCTCTGCTACTCAAAATCATCAGGAAAGGCAGTTTCGTTAACTTTTTAGTAGGAAGTAGCTCGTAACTACCTATAGTAGGTTATACTCTATTATTAAGAGCTAAATTATATTATAGTACCTCTATATAGGGCTACGTGTTATAGTTAACTACTTATAGGGTAGTAGGCCTATCGGTTAGGTAAGAGACGATGCTTAAATAGGAATAGTCTAAATAATTTTAATAAGAATAGAGACTAATTCTTAAAGAAGCTAATATTAGAATAGATAGTATACTCCTTTTTATCGTAGAGAGCTAATATAACTAATATACGTTAAGGAGTAAGCGAGAAGTAGGCGATTCGGTAGGGCTCCGATAGAGAATCGTAAGCGGTCCGATTGTGTATAATCTTTAAGAGTTCCGAATAACCTTAAAACTACCGATTCTATAATAATTATACTTCTTCCCCTAAACGCCTAACCCTAAATATTTATAAAATTATATAATACCGCTACGAATAAAGAAAATTAATATATTATATACTCGAAGAAAAATTATTATAAAGAATACACCACCCGCGCAAAAGTCTATATGCATTCCGCCCCACCACCTATCACCCCAACAACTACCTACTATTTTATTCTTCTTCCTATACTACCCCTATAGCCCCGATCGCTATACAAATTGGTACAAAACGTAGCTAAGGGGCTAAACTTTTAGCTAAGTAGCGTACTACTATCATATATGCTCTCGAAAATAGGCTTTCTAGCTAGGCTAAGTTGGCGGAGGAGTTTGGTTGCCATCGCAATACAATAGCTAACATATTTAAACGCTAGTAGGAACGCAACGATACGGAATCACGCCCTCGTACCGGCTAACCCCCTAAATTCAATACCCGATCACGCCGTCTAATTAAAATATACGCCCGCCGTAACCCTTTTAGGTCCTATCGAGCCCTAGCAAGTAGGGTAACTAATACTCTATTAATTGATACAATTCGACGAGTTTTAAAGCTATCGGGGATCGTCCGACGCCTTGCAAAGCGTAAGATCCCTATTAGAAGGGCCCTTACGCTTAAACGAAAGCGTTTTGCGCGTCGTTAGCGCTCCGAATTCTATTCGCCCGCGATTCGAAATTGGATCTTCTCCGATGAATGTTCCGTCTAACGAACTTTGAATAGTAGGCTACAATAGTACTAGCGGCTTACTTCCGAAGCATACCGGATTGATCTTATAAATCCTAAGGTTTATGTAAAAGATATTTCGTAGATAGTTTAGGCTACAATCTAGCTTAAAGGTCGATCAAAGTTAGTCGTTATAGAACGGGATAAAACTACGGAAAGAGGTAAATATTTACGCTAGAGTTATATAGATACGCTCGAAGAAGGTCTCCTTCTAATCTATAAACCTAGAATAATATTTTAGCAAGATAACGCGAGGATTTATACCGCGAAGGATACGTAGAATTGGTTTAAAGAGTATAGGGTATACGTTGAAGATTGGCCTCCGTACTCGCCTAATTTAAACCCTATTAAACCGGTCTAGAATATGCTTAAGCGCCAACTTTTCTATATGTTTCTAGACCTAATATAGATAGGAAGATTAGAAGTAGATTAGGCCTATTTTAAAAGGTATATTAGTACTGCTTAGGATATATTAGATTAGGTAAAGATTAATGCCCTAATATTGAGTATAGGGAGAAGAATAGATAAATTATAGGCGAATTAGGGGTATTATACCAAATATTAAGCAAGAGAAATCTAAATATAACCCTAATTATTTAGCATATTCAATCTTATATTAATCCAATAAGAAATAGTAGTATAGTATATATATCTATAGATATATATATTTGATGGGGTAGGTGGCGGAAGCGGGATGCACATAGACTTTTGCGCCCCATTGTACGTCCTTAATCTTACTAATACCCCTCGATCTCTCTTTCTATACCTCTCTATATCTCTTATTTTTTTATTATAATATCTATATTTCTAAACGTATTCTTTATCTTTCCTATACCTTATCGATAGCAAGGTAAGACTATCTTATCTACCTAATATCTCCTTACGACTTTATCGCGACTTTAGTTACTACCTATTTCTTTTAGAATATATTTTATATATATACTATAGCGGCTAACTTTAAGCTAGCTAACGTTAAACCTTTTAAAGTAGACTACGTTCTTAAAGCTATTACTTCGATCTTATACCGCTAGTATTCTACTAAGAAGTTACTATATAAGCTAGTAGGTTTCGCTATTAATCCTTAGTTTTCTCTTTATTTCTAATACTTATTTATAGGCCTTAACTAGTATATTAGGTAATTATTATAACCTAGCTTCGCTATTAAAGTAGTCTACTATAGTATTTTAGGGTAACTTTATCTTTATTAAGTAGTCGGTTAAATACCGAATCGCTATCGTATCTATATAGTTATATCTTATCTAGGTATTTTTGTCTATAGAGAGAGCTTATACTAGTAAATACTCCTTTATAGGATCTAAGAAGACCTATACTAAAGCCGTAAAGAATATTAGTCTATTTCGGTTAAGTTTTATTAACTTTTTAGTAGGAAATAGCTTATAACTACCTATAGTAGGTTATACTCTATTATTAAGAGCTAAATTATATTATAGTACCTCTATATAGGGCTATAGCTAGAGAATAGTCGGAGTATTATAGTAAGAAGCTACTTTAGATCTTACTCGGTAATATTAGTTAGAGTATCTAGATAATAGATAAGATTACGTTTCGTAAGGCTATCTATAAAGCTATTAGAGAAGATACGAGTAAGTATCCTAATAGGTAGATTATTAAGAAGACCTCTACTTATATAATAGAGGATTCCCCTAAGAGGATAATATAGGAACTATAATATAGTTAATCGATAGGGTTTTAGCTAAGAGCCTATAATAGTACGTTAGTTGGGCTAGCTATAAATTAATAATTTTAATTATTTTCTAGACTTTTTAAACTATTTTATAGTATCTTTTATATTAGTTATATTATAGTATAGGACTTATTAGTTATATTCGGATAGCTATCCTTTCTATTTAACTAAAAAGTATAGTTTATTATTAAAGACCTTTTTATCGTAGACTTCTTTAATTTTATACTTATCTTTGTTAGCTAAATTAGGTATCGGTATCGATTCGTTGTTATTTCTAAGGCGTTTTCTCTACGGTTCGAGAAGCGATTTATAGAAAACGTTATAAATTCGGTCGTACTAAGTTAGTAGGCTTAGATAATAGGCTTACTTTCCGATAGGACTAAGAACCTTAAATAGTCCGATAAATTAGGGACTAAGCTTTCGGTTTATTTTAAGCTTTAGGTTTTTAGTTAAAAGCCTAACGAGATTACCTTACTTTAAGATAAAAGATTTATACTTATTATTATAATATCTCGCTTACGATTCGGTAACGCTTCGCTATCAACTTAGCAAAGTCGATAGCTATTATCGTAGTCTTAATAGGGAAGAAAAGCGACTATTTCGTAAATCTATCGATAACAACTAGAATTGTATTAACTATCTTATTTATATAGATAGAAGAGGGTAGGCCTATAATAAAGTCTATAGATAATTCTATATATAGCTATCTTAGGATTAGAAGTATATCTAGCTTCCTATAAGGTTTATATTATAGTACTATAGTACCTTAGTATACTAGATATATCTAGATATATTTATTAATATCCTAGTTAATATTTACCTAATAATACTTCTTTTTTAGAAGCTCTATAGTTCGGCCGTAACTAAAGTAGCTAGCTAAAGAATTATTATAATAGATACTTATTAGGTTTATCTATAGGTTATTTCTAATTAGGATATAAAGGCGCTACTTATAATAAATAAGCCTTTCGGGATTAATAGACTAATCTTTAGTCCCTAGATTCGATTCTATAATAGTGCGTTTTCAGCGCTAGGTCTCTAGGTCTTTATACTAAAGTTACCTAATTAATATTTTTAATTTATTATTAGCTTTAGCCTAATAGATATTTTTAACGATATAGGTATTATTTACTTCTTTAGTAAGGAGTAGCCTTACGTAGCCTAATTTATCCTAATTGCTATTTACTACTAGAACCTCGGCTAAACCCTGTAAAGTCGCTAAATAAACGTATATATCCTTAGCTAGGCTAGTCTTAGCTAAAATTAAGTCCTTTACTATTAATACTTAGATATTAGCGAACCGCTAATTAGATAGCTACGTTTCGTTTATTATTTGTTCCCGTAATAGGTTAAGTAGTTTAATACTAGGAGCGTCCTTATAGTTCGTACCCTATCGTCGAGATAGACTATCTATAGAGTTTGTCTTACTAGATCGGTACTTAATTTGAAAGTTAAAGGATAATAGTAGTAAGTACTATCTAGCCTATCTACTATTAAGCTTAGGCTACTTTATAACAGCCTATAGGTTTAAGTAATTAGAAAGGACTTTAATAGGCTAATTACTTCTTTCTAAATAGTAACGCTAGTATTTAAATAAATAAACAATAGCAAAAAGCTCCTAATCTAGAGTACTATAGTTGATCTTAGCGCCTATAAACTTCTTCGACTAAAATACGACCAAGTACTATACGCCGTTTTTATCCGGTTAAGAGAGAATACCTATGATCCTAGAACCTTATATACGTACCCTTATAGCTACGTTACCTAGTTTTCTACTATAGTTACCGCCTTCTAGGTACCCTTTTAGATCCTTAGCCCCTACGTTTTATAATATATACTCTTTTGCCTCGGATCTTATCTAGTAGTATATCCTTATCTAGCTAGTCTTCTACGACTAGCTAGGAGGTGTTACGAACTAGTTGGTAGGATAGTAAGCCTATCGATTAGGTAAGGCACGACTATCTAAATACTACGGGTAACTCTTAAGAGGAGGCGGAGGCAATATATTGTAATAAGAATAGAGACTAATTCTTAAAGAGAATTATAGCTAAAGGATAGGACGCCTTTTCTTATAGAAGAGGCTAATATAATATTTATATAGTAGGGAAGGAATTATAAGCGAAACGAGGGTAGATCGGAGGCGAATCGCTACTAGTATAGCACGTATAATAAAGAATCTAGGAATAGCTTTAAAGAAGCCTATCCCGTAACAATTATGCTTCCTCTCCCTAACGCCTAACCCTAGGCGTTGTAGGTTATATAATAATTTTGCAAATAAAGAAATCAAAATATATACCCTAAATTAGTAGGCATAATACGCGTTCTCTTACTTCTCTTCTCTATCCTTCTTTTATCTATTATAATACTATATATCCCTACGTATTATTACTATTTCTTCTATTCTTCTACCTCGTATTAATTACTATTCGCTATCGTTTCGCCTAGCCAAAATAAGTACTAAAGCTAGAGAGGTTGTTGCTTCGCTTAACGAGACTAAAGAGTATAAAGATAGGGAGGAAGACAAGGATCCTACGTCTATTAACGCTTCTAATAATAAGGAGTTCCCTTAGATAATTAGGGTAGTTTCGCTAAAGGGTCGCTACCCTCGCTATACGAATCCGCTAGCGTATTTATATTTTTAGTATATAGCGTATATTCGTACGACCGCCGCTAGCTTTAACCCTATAGAGGGCTTACCTTTCGAGGTCTAGTACGTCCTCGATACCGTTAAATCGGTTTTATACTAGTAGTATTCCGAAAAACGTAATAAGTACTTTCTAGTATATTTTACCGCCCTTTTCTTAGCTCTTCTTTATACTAATATAGTATAGACCCTAATAGGGATCCTCGGAGATCTCTACGATATTAGTAAGCTTCTACGCTAGACTACTAAGGAGTTCTAGTAGGAAGATATAGAGAACGTATTATTAGGATAGACCGAATCCTACTAGATTTAGGTAGCTTTTACGTAGGCCGCTTTTATCGGCGCCTTCGATACCTTTATAAAAGCCTACTATAGTACTTACTCTCTTAGCGATTTTAAGACGGCTAAAAAGGTCTCTATAAGTAATAAGGCTATAATTCGGTTAGGTTTTGTTAATATTTCTTATAGAATACGAATTAGATATATAAGGAGTTTTATTCCTAGCGTTATCGTAAGCTATCTAGCCTTATTATATCTCCGATCTAGAACTATTCTAAGGCCTAGGATAACTACTATAGTAATCGCCTACTATATATACTACCTAGGGACCTTAGTTAGTAGTCGTAGGCTAGTACTAAGTACGTTTTTATAGCCTCTATTAAGGCTATTATCTTAGGTCGTATAGCTAGGTACGCTTAGTTAGGAGAGATAGTTATAGGGGATATAGTTATACCGCTAGATAGTATTATATAGGCTATATTTAAGGAGGTTATAGATAATACTTCTATCGGTCTTATTAAGCGTATTTAAATACGTATTTTAGGGGTAAATTAGGGGCGTATTAGCGGTTAATTCTAGTTTATATACTTAATTTAGGATAATTTTTTTACTTTTTAATACCTTTAGAAACCGCTAGATTATACCTTATATATTTACTATATCGTAATAGGGGACCTATTAGTTATATTCTAAGGGCTATCTCTTCTATTTAATTAGGTAATACTATTTATTATTAAAGAGTTTTTCGCTCTATACTTCCTTAACTTTATATTCGTTATTATCGTTAAGCTTAGGTATCGGTATCGAATTAGTACCGTTCCTAGAGCGTTTCTTCTATAGCTCTAAAAGAGAGACGTAGAAGATATTATAAATTCGATCGTATTAACTTAGTAGGCTTAACCGATATACCTATTTTCTAATTATATTAAATACCCTAAATAGCCTAATAAAACGAGGGCTAAGTTTTCGTATCGTTTTAAGCTTTAGGTTCTTAGTTAATAATCCGATAAGGTCTCTACGCTTAAAGGTAAGTAGTTTATAATAGAGGTTATAATATTTCGCCTACGACTCGGTAACGCTACGCTAGTAATTCGTAAGTCTTTTACGAATTTCTTACAATTTTTTAATTCTTACTATTATAGCTAGGATACTTCTCCCCGAAGGATCGGCCTCGATCCTATAGTAAAAGTCTAGCGAATAGCCTAAGAGAGCTTTAAAGGGGGAATAGCCCGTTGTCGTATTAACGGCGTTGTTATATACGAATTCTACCGTCCGGAGTAGTTACGGCTAGGTAAGTTGTTTAGTATTAATAAAATAGCAAAAGTAATATTCGAGGACCTAGTTCGTCCGTTCTATTTAGCCGTCGGTTTAGGGGTAAAACGCTATCGAAAGCCTTATTTTAACCCTAGAGATATAGTATAATTCCGACTAAAATTTGCTAGTAAAAAGCGATCCGCGGTCGGTAATAATATCTTCTAGTAGGCTATACCGAAGGTTAATATTATTATAGAATAATTATACGAGGTCTATAGCTATTATCGTCGTCGATATAGGGAAGAAAAGGGACTATTTCGTAAACCTATCGATAATAACTAAAATTCTATTAATAGTTTAATCTAAATAGATTAATAGGGGTAGGCCTATAATAAAGTCTATAGATAACTCTATAAATAGCTATTTTAGAATTAGAAGTATATCTATCTTTCTATAAAGCTTATATTATAGCGCTAGAGTACCCTAGTAGATAGGGTATATCTAGATATATTCGTTAATATCTTAGTTAAGATTTACCTAATAGTATTTTCTCTTAAGGAGCTTAGCCGTTCGGTTACGCCCGAAATAGCTAGTAAGAGGGTTATTATAATAGATATTTATTAATTTTATTCTTAAATTATTCCCTATTAAGATATAAAGATAGTACTTATATCGAATAAGCCCTTTTAAATTAATTAACTAGTCTTTAGTCCTAGGCTTTACTTCTCTAATAGTATATTTTTACTACTAAGTCTCTAGGTCTTCTTCCTAGAGTCGCCTAATAAGATTTTTTAATTTATCTCTAGATTATTCCTAGTAGATATTCTTAATAATATAGGTATTATATAACTTATTAATAGGGATTAGCTATACCTAACCTACTTCTTAGTTACTATTTAAGGCTAATTCGGTAGTAGTCCTTCTTAGAAACGTAGCTAGAATATATATATCTATAGTAAGGGCTTTATTATTATTATAGGTCTTAGCCGATATTAAGTTTTTTATAGTTAATTCTTCGACTCTTATATACTACTAATTAGATAGCCGTAATTTATTTATTATTTAGTCCTAAAATAGGCTTAGTAACTCGATACTAAGAGCGTTCTTATAGTCTAAGCCCTATCGTTATAATAGGCTATCTATAGGGTTTATCTTCCTAAAGTAGTACTTAATATAGAAATTAAAAGTAGATAAAAGTAGGTACTACCTAGCTTATCTTCTATTAAGTTTTAGTTATTTTATAAAAATCTAGAGATTAGAATAATTAGATAAAACCTTAATAGGGTACGTATTTCTTTCGAGGTAGTAACGTTAGTATTTAAAAGACTAAATAATAGCGAAAAGCTCTTAATTCGGTATCCTATAGTTAATTTCTATACTATTAAACTTCTTTAACTAGAACGCGATAGGATACTAGATACCTCTATCGTTAGGCTAAGAGAGGATTCCGGCTATAGCCTAATTAGATATATCGGTCTTAATTCTTCTAGGTCTTTCTAGATCGAAATATTAGAGTAGTAGTATAGTCTTAAAGACATCGAGAATATAGTAAAATACTACTATTTCTAGGGGTATAAGCTCTAAGGTCCTAGGTTTCTTACTATTCTTACTCTCTTTTATTAGAGATATTAGTAGGAGTATAATTTCGGAGTAATTTCGGATAAAACGCTAATAGAAGTTATAGAATCCTAAGAATACTTAAATATCTCGGAAGGTATAGGGAATTGGCTATAAAAGGATATCGGATACCTATTATAGATCTATCGAGATACCTTCTAAGGAGATAATAAAGCTAAGGAATTCGACCTAATCTTAGTAGAAAGTATATTTACTAGGTTTTACGTATAAGCCTATAGATCTTATTCGTTCGAGGACTTAACGGATATAGTCGGTATACGTATTATAGTCTAGTAAGAAGATTAAGATATTATCTAGATACGCTACTATAAAGATATCGAGAAGGCTATAAAGTACTATATAAATATATAATTAGAAGGTAGCTAGCGTATTAGTAAGGCCGAATAGTATAACTATATATTTAAAGTAGCTATAATATATATAGAAAGCTATCTTCTATTTATTACCTTCTTAGATATAGATCTAATAATATATATCTTTAATATCGATCTTACTAAACTACTTTATATCTATAAGATAGTTAAGTATCTCCGAAATAAAGAGGATAGGGTAGCGATTCTTAACCGAGATATAGTTAAGTCTATAGTAATCGATATATAGTTAGAGTCTACTATCCTTCTTAAGGGCAAAGAGAATAGAAGTACCTACTAGGCTCTTAGATAGTCGGATATACCTATTCTCTAGGTTTTCGTCGATATATTAGCGTAGTTCCGCTAATTCGTTTTATAAAAGAGAGTAGATTAGACTAAAAAAAGGAGTTTAGTTAGTAATAAGTTCGATAGTATAATTAGTATCTTTAAATAGAGAGAGAATCGCTATCTTTTCGTAAAAAAAAATATTATAAAACTCCTATAATTCGGTAGGGATTCTAGATAGGTCCTAAGGAGGTTAATCGTCGTTATCGTCCCTAGGAATCTAGATTTCCTTAGGTAGTTTAATAACTACGAAGACGTAGGCTAGATTATAGGAACGCTTAGCGAAGATATAAGGTTTCTTAATTATAATAGATAATACTTTAAACTACTAGAGGCGAGACGCTAGCGTAAGGTAGATATTTAGGTATTAAAGCGTTATTATAGAGAGAAGAATAGGGCTACCCTATAGGTTAGGATCGTAGTCGATAGCGATATATAAGCGTTCGAAGGATTTAACTATTCTATAGGAATTAGTTATAGTAATTAGGACCTTCTATACGCTATAGGTAGGTATTAAGAATATATTAATAGCCCTAATAAAAGATCTAGATAGCTTAGCTAATTAAAGTTTATATATCTTAATAAACTAAAAACTAATAATATTAATCTTAGTATAGCTATCGAGGTCTATATATATTTCGATTATATTTCGAACGCGAATTAGTATATAAAGATAGTAGGTAGTCTCTACTTAAGGATAAGGAGTTAAAGATATAGAGTCTACTCCGATTCGTTAGCTTTTCCCTAAAGGATTTCGCCTATATAGGCGCGTCCCTAAGGATAAATAGGTTATATATAGCTATTACTACTATAGTTAAAATACGTAAGGCGTTGTCTATCTCGTCTAAAAGGATTCTTTTCTTAAGGTTAAGATAGGTCGCTATAGTTTCGGACCGATTCCTTATTCGGATTATTAGTATAGCGTCGGTTCCTATTCTAGTTATAATAAGGCTAGCGCTAGCCTTAGTTTAGTCCGTAAGAGTATTTAGGGTTACGTAGGTAATCGGTTTTGAATTTAGGATAGAAGTAGGAACTATAGGACGATTCCTAGGAGTAGCGCTTAAAAAATCCTTAGTTCGAGGCCTTATCGTCGGCTTTACGCTTCCGTTTCTCCTTAGACTATAGAATCTCCTAATAGTAGTAGGCGATATTAATTATCTCGTCCTAAGTCTTTAGGAAGTTAAGTATATAGAGGTTAATAAGGTTCTAAAGTAGATACTAAAGCTTTGTAAAGAAAGAGAGGCTTCTTTCTATTTCCGAAGAGCGAGGAAAGTATTGTTTAAGGATATCGAGACGGGTATAAAACTCCCTCGGATCCTCGTCGGACCGTTAAAAGGTCTTCTCGAGTTAGACCCGAACTTTGGCTTAGAGGTTAGCGGTATTCTTAATAAAGGTAAGAGTAAAATCTTTAAAGTAAGACTATATCCCTTCGGCGTAACGCTTATTCTTCGGTACTATCTTATCCGATAGGTTTCGTCTATAAAGAAGACGCTAAGGAGGATTTTTCTACTATCGTAGTAGTATTTCTATAGTACGTCTATAAAGGTAGTCGTAAGATCTAGTAGCTAGTTTTATCGCTACTAAAGGTTAAACGTAACTTTAAATCGCGAAATATCTTTAAATTTGATTTTAAACTTATCTTTACGATTAAATTTAGAATTGTTATAGTTTTAGGAACGATTCGCTTAGCTATCGAGTATAGCTTCTTTAGTATAAAGTTCTACGATACGTCTCTTTAAGGCGACCTTTTATTTAAGCTTTTAGATAGTCTCCTAGTTAAGCCTAAGGTATTTATCTAACTAGTCGGTATCGACTTAGCCCTCGTTAGTAGGGATTAGACTTATATTACGAGAGGTCTCAATAGCCGGCTATAGTTCGATAGTACTTCGGCCTTAAGACTAGGCCCTTTCGACTACGGATTAGGTTTAGGGAGATATTATAACCTTAGGTAATCGAAAACAAAGAATTAGAATTATTACGAACTAGTTAGTAGGATAGTAAGCCTATCGATTAGGTAAGGCACGACTATCTAAATACTATAGGTAACTCTTAAGAGAAGGCGGGGGCAATATATTATAATAGGAATAGAGACTAATTCTTGAAGAGAATTATAGCTAAAAGATAGGACGCCCTTTCTTATAGAAGAGGCTAATATAATATTTATACGGTAGGGAAGGAATTATAAGCGAAGCGGGGGCGGATCGGAGGCGAATCGCTACTATTCTAGCACGTATAACGAAGAATCTAGGAATAGCTTCAAAGAAACCTATCCCGTAATACTTACTCTCTCCCTTAACTACTATACTAGATAGCTACGCCTTGATATCTAGAAATACTTACTCTTTATCAAAATTCTCTCGGATCTAATACCGTAGGCTCCTATATAACCGTTTTCGCGTATTTCTTACCTCTTTCTCTAATTGCTAGATCCGAGGGAGGAAGGCGGGCTACTAGGTCTATACCCATAATACGGAGCAAGGTATTTCTCTATAGTTCCTAACGAGTATGTCTCAAATACCGGGAGGCAGGAAAGGTTTCTACCAACTAAGCTTAGTGATACTTAAGTAGGGTTTCACTGCTTGAGTACAGTGAGAGTAGGAACTTGCTGGGAGGGGAAATGTGTCGGAGCAGCAGGATTGGTGGATACCCGGAGAAAGGAGATAGTGTATAGTTAGTTATCCGCCAAGATTAGTCATGTAAATGGTCCATCCAAATTGCGAGCTAGGGGCCTTATAAAAAATTCAGAATCACTTGTGATTTCTATTGGTTCACCTATATGGCTTATTCATCTCTGTTCCGACAAAATGTACCGGCCTGAGGAAAGGCGGGGTAGTGGCTTCCATTAAATCGAATCGCGACGCTCAATTTCCTATTGATCGCTTCCCCTCTTCTACAGAGACCACTCTCTCTTGTACTTTGTCTTGGTGGGCTAGATCCCGACCCCGGTCTTCACTACTTCCTTTTGTCTCGATTGATTCATCCGGCCACTTCCATCCTGGCCCTCATTACCCGGTCATGTAGTATATACGTACCCAATAGGTTCCTACCGATGAATCACACCGCTAGTTCTCTTTCTGGTTGCATTTATTCCCCCTTCCTATCTCCCTTTCTGTAAAATTCTGCAGAAAACCTATCTTCAAGGATTCAACTCTTACTCAAGGCTAAGTATATTTTGATACCTACCTTAGTCCGTCGTTATGTCTACCGAGTCAAGCTCTTGGACTACCGTCTAGGATTTCCTACAAGATAGTGACAGCCAAACCGCCGATTGTTTCCGTCAAACTCGTTAGGATAAGCTATATCGAATTGCTTTAGGTCTTGCTAGCTATTTAGAGTGCATAGCCTTAGACTAGGTTACAAGCGGGCTCAACAATATTGTTAGGGTACTTAAATTTTCCGGACTAGACTCGCTAAGTAGCCTAGGTTTATATTAGAAGGAGTAACTCCCCCCTTATCAATAGGACCAAGCTTAAGACGAGATTGTAACAATACAATTTATTAAGGAGAATTCCGACCTACCTATGCCTTAGGTTTTTTCGTATAAAGTTAACGAGAACAATTCGGTAAACGCCGCGTTTATACTAATAGAGCTACTCCTCGGTATTGTCGCTATAGACGCCCTCGGCGGCCGTAAGGTCTATCGAGGTATTATACCTAGAGAGTACCGATAAAACTTCTACCGCTCCGTCGCAAAGACTTATGTTCGTCTCCTCTCCTAGCCTATAGGTCTAATATTTAGATATTTACCTTGCCCCTTAATATATAGGTCTAGTTGACTTCCCTACGACTCCTAAAAATTAGAACGATTGTAAAGAACTATAAGGGTAGATACGAGTATAGTCTATTACTAGGAATTAGGGGTCTGTTTAATATAGTAGCTATATTCTTCGAGGTGTAGGCCGATAGTATTAAGTTTAAGTAGGATAAAGAAATAATTATACGTATAATATAGAGAGGTCCGATCCTAGTAGAAAGGATAATCGCTATTATCGACAACTTCCTATTATAGATCAAAGCGATAGCTAGCTAGCTATCCTTATACAACAAAGGGCTATTCCCTCTAGACTATAATAACTTCCTTTATAGAAATATTATAGTAGATAAGAATAGCTTTGATATAACTAGAATTATCGACTAGGAAGGAGTATATACGGTTCCCTAGGAGCTTATCGCGTTCCCCGATTTCTTTATAGCTATACCCGTCTCCTTTGACCTCCCTTAGAATTACGGCTAAGATAGTCAACCGTTGGATAAGGAAGTACAAGAAACCTAGCGCGAGCGAGGAGAGTATATCGAAATAGTCAAATCGGCAGAGCTTGAAGATAATCTGCTCTTATCTTGCCTCAGTAGCAAGAGGAGCCAGGCTATATCCTATTTATACGGGGCGTATACTAGTGTTGGAAAATTAGGTACATATGATCGAGTTATAGAGGAGTTAGAGAGGATTTAGGAGAAGCAGGAATAAAGCTTAATGCCGAAACTGAGTCTTCCCAGGCTCAATTCATTCTCGATGTTGCCCCTGGACTGTCAGTGGGGCAAGTTGTGGGGTTCTCCGGAGGGCTGATTGGGCACGGCAATCTGGCGGTTTGAAACTGCGACTCCACGAGCCTTTGAGTTGCTTCAGCTTTTCTAACATCAAGGTCGTTGCTAATTACTGTGTATTACGCAGAATGCAATTAAGTCATAGAACCCCGGGGAAAACGCTTCTCAAGTAAAGGAAAGAGAGCCTCGCATCCTGTTATACTGCAATAGTAGCATGCAGATACACACACAGGATAATGTCAGGCAAGAGAACATGTTGTCCTTAGTCACCCTGATTGATCACTGATCACGGTGTATAAAAAGGGCCTTTCTTAGTTCCTGGGAGCTTCTCGTCTGCTATCTCTTGGCACGTCCCTCTGAGGAAGAATACCTCGCGGCCAGAACCGCGCAACTCACGGAACATCAACGCAATGCCGAGAAGAGCACGCACAAGCGGGGCCCATTTCGGCTCCAACAACAGCCCAAGGACCAGAAGAGGCCGCAATGACATGGAGACCAATCTCCCTGTACAAGCCGACTGTGGAACACCGCCGCCTCCAACGGTTCAGCTGAGAATCGACAGGACAGGCATCTCACCAGGCGCAGGTACCAGTTGGAACATCAGAGATTGGTTCCATCTGACCTCTCATTCGTCCGATTGGATTAGTAGCCTATACTGTCCCAGCTTGCCCGGCAGTTTATCTTAATCCATTATTTGTACAGAGTAGGCGCAGTCTATCTGGGTTGCGGAAGTGAGAGAAGAGTCCCGATGGACGCATGCATGCTGTGCACTTGGGGCAAATCGGGGCTAATTTTTTTTAATTTTTTTTTTTTCCATCTTTCTTACAACAATGATAAGTGGAGCAAAATGTTACGGATTTCGAGGCAAATACAGTCCAGTGCGAGCAGTCATGAAACCTTAGAAACAGTTAGAAATATTTCGTGGTCCTCCAGGGCCCTCTTCCAAGCCATTCTTCCTAGGTGCTTCGGGTCGCCACCTCCAGAAAGGACGCATGTATGATGAGCTGCGATCTCCATTCTCGAGGATATCCGCAGCATGCTTGATTTGGCATTAGCTCGAAACATCTCTCAAGCTTTGAAATGACTTACTTTTCCAAGAACAGGCAAAAACTTAGCACCATGTCCACTGCCTCCTGTGCAGGCAAAGACGGAGTCTTCTGCATATTCCGGAACGTAATCGATGACAAAGCTATTGTCTAACGAATCCGTATACCAACAAAGCTTCGTAGAGCTGAACGGACAGCCCTTGAACTCCGGAAGAAAAATCGAGACAAAATGTCTGATAGCTTCGGCAGCCAGCGCCGGGATGGACTTGCTCTCATCTGAAGACAGAGGTACCGACCATTGTCCGTCCTGGGTGAATGGCGTTCCTTCAGGGGCTGGTTGGAAATTGGTAAACTGATCGAAGAGATGTCAGTGACAGTGGAGATATCAGGTTTATGGCCACTTACCTTGATGCCCCGAAATCCAACCTTCACGTAGCCTTCTGGTGTACGCGGCAAAGCGTACATGATGCCGGTATCCTTGCCAGCATTATCTCGAGGAGCACTCTTCCACGTAATCACGGGGAACTTTTCTGGGGAATATTTTTCCCAAAGCTTCGTATCGCTCGGATCGATCTTGAAGGTTGCTAAACTGCCAGATGATGATTCGAGGTGGCTGTTCAAGATGGGAAGGACCTGCGTGGAAAAGGAGCCAGCTGTCACCAGTTAGTGAATGCGCAAATACTGTTGAAATTAACACTTTACCAGCAACTACCACAACGTCGGCATTATGAGTGACACCGTCTTTTGTTTTCAGTCCCGTTACTTTTTCCTTGCTAGTCTCGATGGTACTCTGAGCCTTCACAAGTGATTCCACCGCACCCTGCTGTCCGAAGTGAAACTCGACTCCCTTGGCAGCTGCAACTTGCTGATAGTGCGCACAAGCATTGCTGCATCGCACAAAGCCAGCTAGTGAGTCCAATACTGCTTCATAAGTCTCTGCTGGTGATGTTTGCGGTATCTCGAAATGGAGTAGCTTATCCTTCCATCGCAGACTATCGGCACGTTGTTGGTCCTTGGGATCACTCAGGACAAACTGAGTGTCTCGGAGTCCGTCGCGCTCCATATTATCCAGTGTTTCTTTCTCGAAGGCCTCGATTTCATGTGTCGGCTGGACGCGCAGCATGCCGCCGTTCACAAATAGTTTCCTCTCATTCTGATCATCTGTCTGGCTCGACATGCGCTTCTCATCCTCTGTTAACCAAGCCTTTCGACTCTCCATGGCAAGACGCTGATAATGAAGCTCCGTGCCGTATGATGCGCGGAACTACTCACGTTTTGCCGTCAGCTCCGCTTGATCTATCACTTTACTTGTTGCTCACAATCTTGTTTAGGTCCACTGAGGCGGCCTGCGCACCGGTCTCTGGGCTGTATTCATTCTTGTCATATTCGTTTCGCTCGAAGACGCTGACTTTGTAGTCTGTGTACAAGCAGTCAACAATCTGTCTCTTCTGAACCGTCGATACTCAATTCTTACTCCGATCACGGAGGGCGAGAGCCAGTGAAATACCAAAGATTCCGGCTGTAATTGGTCAGCCAAGTTTGTGCATGAATCTGGAGGGGAATTGTATACCTCCAATAATGGCGACCGACTGCTTCTCTGTCATGTTGATTCTGTTCGATCGGAGGGAAGTCGATGTCCATTTCTGAGGTGATCGCCCCGCCTTAAGTAGAATCCCCCCACCGTTAGGTCATCTCTCCAAAAAGTTCCCTCAGCAGGTCCTCAGCAGGCATATTTACTCCACATTCTCCAAATTGCATCAGCCTATCTACTTCACCTTCTCCCATACATACCTTGGTGTCCAAGTCAAGGAGTCGGCACAACAGCCGGATGGTTGGTTATAAATACAGGAACACGTCGAGTATTTATGATACCGGTGACTATATATTCAACAATAGATTGGATCCTAGCTTAGGAGAGACAAGGGATTTGCTGACTTGAGTAACGATGATGGGGGGGAGCTAGACTGTGTGGATGAGCGATAGCCTCGACCGAATCATCTCTCTGACTGCGCCCACGATTTAACCTTGGAAACCTTATTAAATGACCTGGGGAATAGAAGGCATATTTAATTTGCTTTCTTCAACAAATCGTCTCCGTGGCGCAATCGGCTAGCGCGTCTGACTGTTAATCAGGAGGTTGGAAGTTCGAGCCTTCCCGGGGACGTTCTGTTTCTTTTTTCACTTTCTTTTCCCCATTCCCTGGAATGTATGTGCACGTCTACTTCGAGTCTAATGATAGCTTTTTCTATGAAATTAATCATTTATCTGACCATCCTACCTCAAGCTGAGTCGGTATCATTTCAATGTATAGTCTCGATGGGGTTCCTCTCCTGCCTAGGTGGTCCGTCAAATGCTACCTTAAGACACACAAATAACTATGTACCCGAAGTATATATAACTAACCCACGTCCTCGCTACATGATGCCCCTGCTTGCTTGGATGTCAATGACTCGTGTCGTCTTTCAGACATGGTATGTCTTGGCCCAGATGGCCACAGCATAGAAAGGGCATGGGAGTATATACGTAAACAAGGCGAATTCGGTCACTAGAGGCCGGGCCTGCATAGATCTCCTAAATGACCATGAGTGACACAGGTGTAGATCGATCTCTGCGCTTTCTTAATGAACAGTATTGCAATCTGAGCCTAGCAGGACATCACGAATTCAGGGGCTGGCCGTTCGTGTGGTAATGTTTGCGGACTTGGCATCCATTGGCTCGCTGCTAGGGCAGTTCGATCTATACATAGCTGCACCTAACTACATACCAGTATGCCCAGCATACAGCCTACAGTGGTTGAGCTTACTCTCTTCCTTATCAAACTAACTATGATTTACTAGTGTGGCCTGGTCAGAGCTGCATTTCTGTCGACTATGAAATCTCCAACAGACGGCGGTACGGCATACATACATAATACGGTTGGGGCGTCGGGCACACTGCAACAGGGGTGTTTCTGGGGTATGAATCATGATCGATCAAAAGGCGGTCAAGGAAACACCCATGTCTATATAAACAGCCTTCTTGGCTTTCACTTCTCACTCTTCTTGCTCTCTACCCCCAGGGCCCTGCCACCTTTGCTGCAATGACGACCTGCACTGTTTACAGTGCCGACCGCGCAATTGATGATTTCTTCAACTCCAGCACTACTGCAACAAGACTTCAATGTGATCAATTCGCCATTTCTCGCGCTGGCGGTGTCTCTACTCCTTTAAAGATGCAAGGAGTGTGCAGCTATACCGTGGCAGCGGGGCCGAGTAAGTCTAAGATCTTCCAATTCCGAGAAGAGAACTCTGTTCTTAATATGGATCACCTCACTCTTGCCAAAGCAACGCATCCGGATTTTGTCGCTAGCTGCAAGTATCATGGAACCATAGGCGACTCACGACCGCTTTATGTCTATGAGATGGAAACCCTTTTTGGGATTTCTCAAATCATTGCAGGAATCCCACGTGATGATATATTTCGACAAAGTAATAGTGCAATCGACTTCGCAAAGTATGTATAATAAATCCTTTTACTTACCTAGTCTATCAAAACTAATATTCTATAAATAGGTTTTTTGCGCAGTCATGGAACAATAGCCAACAGCTAGGCTCGGACAAACTAGCCACTATGCTTACAGAATTTCAATCGAATTTCGATCTTCTTATTCAACATCTTCCACCTCGTTTTGAAGCAAGCCTAGTAAGGGTCCATAGAGCCCTCCCATCTCTCTTCTCAAAAGCCTTCCCTTTTTGTCTTAGTCACGGGGACTTAAACATGATGAATGTCCTTGTCAATCCGGAAACTGGAAACATCACAGGGGTTGTCGACTGGGCTGAAGCAAAGGTTTTACCGTTTGGCTTTGCGCTCTACGGGGTTGAGCATCTTTTTGGCTGGATGGATTCAAAAGGGTGGCACTACTATGATCACTACCGCGAACTGGAAAATCTCTTCTGGCGAACGTTTCAGAAAGGGGCGCGTAATTTCTCTGACGCTGATTTGCATTTGGTCTCCGCTACGAGGATGGCTGGAATTTTCTACCATTATGGATTCAAATTTGATTTGCAAGGTGCTGTCCAAGGTGTCCGAACAGAGCAGGATCATTCGATCGATTATCTCGATGCTTTTTGTACTGCTAGTGAGTGGGATCCTCTTTTGTGAGTCCACTTATGATGCGTCAAATAGCAGACAGGCATACGGGGAATTATGGGTAGATGGGAGTGGTTCCTCCAAATCTTCACAGTGTGTTCTTAGGGTATAGACTACCAGCTGTTCAATCTAGACCAAGACAGGTCGAACGTCAGGTATAACTACAAGTTTCTTGGAAGGATATACATCTAACCCAGAGACTAGCGATCGAATCAGGGTACGGCAGATGATTCATGAGAGGACACAGAGTATGGGATAAACTGATTTCCATCAGCGCTGTACCCGAGCCCTAAAGACGAAGCTCCACATCCTCTACTCGGTCAGATGGCCTCAAAACAAGAAACAGCATCTGTATTGGTATATGCAAGATCATCAGGTCAAGAACTTTTGGTCCTATTGACTGGGAGAACAGCTTCCCGCAAATCGTAGAGCAGTTTATCCAGAAAAGATGGAAGTCTGTGTCAAATGAACATGAAAAGAAAAACAAACGCCCGACACCATGGTGCACCCGGTATAGAAACCAATCGACGATGATTAAGGATGTGTCTCGTTTCGTCGCCAGCGGAGTCTTTAACGGCGCTGGGTCTTGCCCATGCCACGCTTGCCAGAGAACTATATGATTGTTAGAATTGACCAGAGCGTAAAGTCGGTTAAGGGTACATACCAAGTGTTTGGGCAGAGAGGCGGTAGTGTGACGATCAGCCTCACCTTGCCGGGCCATGCGGTTCATCTTCTTCTGGCCCAGCTTGAACATACGCTCAGCCTTGTCACGGGCAGCGTCACTGACAACACCGTCGTTACGACGATCAGTAGCCGCCACGCTGCGAGCACGGCTCTTAGCACGAGCGATAGCCTGCTTGGGGTCATCCAGGTCCATGGCGTCATCGTTGGGCTCGTCGCGGGTAAGAGGGCGACCGCGAACCTGGCTCTGGGAGCGAGCCCGGTCACCAGCGGCATCCACGTCGTAGCCGGCAGAGTCCAGCGCGCGGTTCAACTCGGAAAGCTTCTTGGCTTTGGCACTGCGGGGGATTTGTGCGCGATTCTTGAGCGACTTGCGCATCTTGGCTTCGTTGCGCATCAGTACGCGCTTCTCGCGGATCAAATCAGCCTTCATGCGGATATCGGCGTCCTCGGCATCCTCCACACTCTCGTCAGACTCGTAGTATCCATCGGCCTCCAGCTTCTCCTCTTCCTCCTCCAAAGCAGCCAGTTTGCTCTCGATATCGGGGTCCACGAAATCGTAGATGTTCTTGCCGTTCCACACCTCAGGAATCTTATCGTGGTTCCACTCCGCGTTGGCCAATGTGTAGTCACGCTGCATGTCGAAGCTGTAGACACCGGCACCACCATTCTCCTCCTCAAGGTCACGCTCGAGCTTCCGGCGGTTGGGGTCGTTCTTGTCGTACTTCTGGAGTTGCTTGACAGCTTCGGGAATGAAGGTCTCACGCTGCACGCCACCCATGGGCTTGGCAACATGAATACGGGCCAAAACATCGCCCAGACGGCCACCAGGAGTGCCGGAGGTATTGCTACCAGACTTGAGCTTCTGGGCCACACGCTCGGCAAGAAGCTTGTCGCATGCAGCATTCTTGACCGCAGTCACACCCTCGGTGGTAGTGCAAGAAGCCTGCAGCAACTCGACATCGCCAGAGTTCAGGATGTCCTGCAGCTCCTGTTGCTGCTCGGGGTCCAGATCCTCGGGGCGGCGCACATCGATTTTGTTGACGACAATGTACACAACCTTGTTGGCGAACAGGGGCTTGATGCTGTGGAAAAGCTTGATCTGGTCGGTAACAGAGTACCCGCACTGCTCGGAAAGATCCATAAAGTACAGGATGGCAGAGCGCAAGTGAGCAACGGCGGTGATGGACTGCATTTCAATGGTGTTCATCTCCTCCAGTGGGTGATCGAGAATACCGGGGGTATCGATGGCCTGGAATCGCAGGTACTTGTAGTCGAAGTGACCGACGAACAGAGACTTGGTGGTGAAAGCATAGGGCTGAACATCGACATCGGCGCGAGTGATGTTGCGCAGGAAGCTGGACTTTCCGACATTGGGGTAACCGCAGATCAGAAGAGTGCGGGTGTTGGGATCAATCGAGGGTAGACGACCCAAGTGCTGGCGGACCTGCTCAAGATAGACGAGAGGGTCCTTCAGGCGGCGACAAATGGTGGCCATGCGACCGAGCGCGGCGCGCTTGAGCTGCTTGCACTGGAACAGAGACTGCGCATATTTGATAAGACGGACATAGTCGCGGGAAACTGTTTCGATCAAGTGCTTGGCAGTCGAGACCTGACCGAGGGCAATGCGGAAGTGGTCGGCATCGTAGAGGGTGTTCATCAAGTCCTTGTCTGTAAGATGTTAGTCCCCACCCAAGTGGCACCGAGTTGCAGCAAAGACTTACGGAAAGGATGAATGTCCTGCAGACGGGGGAAACCATCGAGAATCGCCTGGAACTTCTCACAGAAGGTCTCCTGAGTAAATTTAACCTTACGGGTGTAGAAACCTGTGCAGCGAAAAATTCAGTTAGCGATCACGCTTTATCGATAAACCCGATAAGTTTTTTTTTTCCCTCCATGAAGGCTGTATCTCAACACGGCGAGTGGAGATTTGGGGGAAGACGACGATACCTCTGATACGGCTGATCTTGAAACCAGCACGAATCTGCGTGGGCAGCTGTCGCTGAGTACGACTCAGGACAATGTCCAAGAATTCCTGGCTGGTGGGCACAGGTGCAATCTAGCGGTGAAACAGGTTAGAACGAGAGGTTCGCAGACCAAAGATCAAGAAAGAAAGGTACTCACATCCTTCCACGTCGTCTTCATGATGGGCCACAGAGTCAAGCGGGAAAACAAGTGACTCTAAAGTGGAAAGTTGTTGGGGGTCCCGAGTCGACGATTCCGTTCTCCACGAAAAAATTGTTGCGGGCATTTTTCTGCCTGGCGGTGAGCCATCGCGGGGGCAAGATTGGGTTTTTTTGGCGAGTACAATTCTATTCTACTTCTATCATGTTTCTTTTTGTATAGTGGACGGCCGCACTCATGTACATCGTATTCATGTATAATACACAAGTCCAGCCCGATTTGAAAATAAGCTGATTTGGGAGGCCCGAGCCTCTTTCCGCCCATAGTATCCTGATTCCTGATATCTTGAATGACTGGCCATCACTATCTCGCCCCAGAAAAGCATCAAACTCCATTTTCTTTCAATCATGAGGACCAAAACCGATGAGCGGACATGAACGTGCATAACTGGGGACATGACAGGCGAAAAAAAAAAAAAAAAAAAGATCATAACAAAAGGAAACGAACCGATAGAACGACCACCTGGCACACACGGTCCACGCCGACAAAATGCAAATAAAAAGGAAGAGATATGGAAGCCTATTACTCAGGGCCGAACTCCAGAACCTATTTCCAAGTCAGTCAAATCCGCAATTTCAAAAGAAGGAATGTTCGTACCAGATCCACCCAGCCACCACCATTGAATTGGCACTTGCTGGGGCCGCGAGACTCGAAACCAAACGATTCATAAAAGGGAACGAGGTTATCGTGAGCGATGATCGCAATCCGATCGGCAATCTGGGCCTCCCGGATACGGTGGATATACGACTTCATCAGAGTGGTACCGACCTGCTTGCCCTGATGCTCGGGCAGCACGGCCAGTGAGTGGATGGCAATGGTACCGCCGCCCTCCTCATGACCGACGGCTTGTCCGTCTTCAAAGGTCCAGCGCTCGCATGACCAATTCTTAGGAAGCTTCATCGACCCGTCGGTCACACAGGGCCCCGAAGTGCGGGTGGCAATGATATGTCCGACAAGAGTTGCGCGGGGTTTGGGCTTGTCTTCTTCAATGACGGGCAGAGTGAAAAGGCCCAGGCTGAGCTCGGGGCATCTGGTCAAGCGGTAAATGAACTGATTTCGAAACAAAATTAGCAAGACGATGCTCTGACTTCCTATCTCGGGCGTTGATTGCGCAGCTGCCGCGGTCGAGCATGCTGTATACATCCGCCATGCTATTTCCTTGATGGGTGATTTCGTACCTTGTCACGCGAGCAACGCTCCTGCTCCGGGAACGAATTCTCCACCTCCACACAGTCTTCAACATTGGATGTGGAGAGCAGCTGCACGAACGGGTGCAATTCATCCAACTTGGTACGGTGGTGAGTCGGGGGCCGGCGGAACCAATATGGGAGGTCATTGGCGTCGTCCTGGTCGACCGCGACGTAGTCCTCATCTGCCTCCTCGTCGTCGTCATCTTCGCTGCCCTCAAGGGGGAAACCATTGGGCAGCGTAATACCGGCGCGGCTCATAATACGGGACAGCTCACTGTTGCTCGGGTTTGACAGGGGCATATCCTCCGCATTGGACAGCGGTTTCAGCCCGGATGTGTCAGGGCCGGGCATGGACTCCGAAGGGCGCTCGCTGGAGTCAGACATAGTCGAGTCGAAGGAATTAGGATATTGAGAGAAGAAATATGAGATTTAAACACGGTGAAATCGGAATGCTCCGATGTGGGTAAGAGCACGCTTCCACAGTGGATTTGCAAGGGACCCAGCTCGGTGGCGTCGATGGGGATCGAGGGATACAAATCTAGACTGGTGTGGATTAGTCTGTATGCAAGTCAAGACTAGATTGACGTCAGGAAAAACAGCCAGCCGATCCGAAGTCCGTCTCCTCTGGAACCTTGCGCTTAGCGACTGCTCTCTCCTGGTAGAATTTGCGACGCGGACTCGCGGGTAGTGTGCGCGAGGAGGGGCACCGGTCGGATGGGGATGGGGATGGGGATGGAAATGAGAATGAGAATGGGGTTGGGGCAAAAGCAGGGGTCTTCTCAAATGAGAATGGGATATTTCACATACTCTGTACTTTGTTTGAAGTGTTAAAATAGGAACAGAAGTAAAAGTTGTGTTCCTGGAGCGAAAAGATTGCGAAAGTGAAAGTGGCAGGGAAAGACTTCCGTGGTACTTCACGGGTGCCCGCTTCGCCCTGCGCCGCGTGGTACTGCCATGTATCTCTTGTGACCGCCTTGGCACCCGGGGAATTTGGAAATTGTGTGCTTCTAAGTTACCTTTTCTGGAAGACCTGGAGTGATATGACCTGTTGGAAAAAAAATAATCCTTGTTGTGCAGTCCTAGTCGGGGTGTACTTAACACCACTTAATACCGAGGTAATAAGTATGTATAGCTTTGCAGTGGTGGTGATCATGTACCTACTTACCTTCAGTCCATCTAGATCGCTAGATAGTCAACTATTTGTCTAGATAGAGTCTGAGATAAAAGCAAGCAACCATTCAATAGGTTTTTTTAGACTCATATACATAGTTGACGAAAAGGATATTTGGAGAGGGTTCTAGGGTCGGTGCAACGACATACCCAAGGATCAAAGACCATCGATGTCTAGTCAGATAAGCAGCCCTAGAGATCTCCCGTGTGACAGTATCTGACATGCATTGACTATGCCTGCAGGGTGCTGAACAAACTATATGGACCACAATCTATGTACGCCAATGGAACCGTCCCATTGCTGCATTACGTACACATTAATCCCAGGTCTCCAGCATCAAAGCGGAGAATTATATTCCTCGGGATGCAGTATGTACTTATCACTAAAGCCAACAATATTCTTCATCGACCATAATTCGTCAGTCTTCGGACTTTTTGCTCCATGTAGGGCTGCCCCGCCCGAGCCCGACATTTCCTCACCTACTTTTGGATGGACTATATAGTTCATTAACCTTATGACCATGGAAGATACTATGTAAATCCCTGTTAAATACAACGAATACCATTCTAGAAGCAATTAGCGTCGGCGACCCGGTGCGACTAGACAATGTCTCAAGAATCCGAACACTTTGAGTGCACCAAAGATCGTCAGGCGGTGAATCGTAGCCGAGGATGCGTCATGCCGCAATTTCTCGCCGACTCCGACTCACCTCTCTTTCCTTTTTCCTTGAGATGAGCTGGCCCTCTTTTTGCTGACTGTCTTGAGGTTGCTCTCCCTCGCTGCCACTGCTGCGGTGGTGCTGGCGCCCAACCATGAGCTCTCGGGCACTCAACTGGCCGCGGACTGCCCAGTCCTCGCTAGTGAAGGTACTATACTCAATGCCATAGCTATCACAATTGGGAAGCTAACGCACGCGCTTGTAGCAAAATGTCGCTCGCTCCTACGATTTTAACATTGTGTGCCCGGCACAGTCGCTCTTCCGTGCTCAGCAGATCGCCGAGTTCTCCAACACTTGCCACAATCACGAAGGATTAGGGCGTCGCGCCAAAGAAAAGCTACTCGATAAGGCATGTGCTGGGATTGAACGAAACTGAATCATATAATAACACAACTCCTCAATTAAGGAATTCTTTCTGAGTCTGCTCAACTCCGCGGCGACCAAGCGCGAGGCAAAGCAATACCTGTCCCGCTTCAAAGCTAGCCCTCCCAAGTCAGATCCAAAGCCGGCGGAGGAACTCTGCAAAGAGTCCGTGGCAGAATCCTTACCGTCCGGGGTAAATCTGGGCTCTTTCTATGGAGCCTCTCGAGCCATTTATGACAGTCCAGTGTTTCGACAAGACACAACCCCAGCACCTCGCGGGCAAGAGCCGGCTGAGCGACTGCATATGGCCCTGATCAAAATCACCACACCTCAATCCCTCGATGATGCAACCATCACAGGGGTGGCTAAGACCTTTTCGCAACTCGTTCGGCTGGGTATGGCGTGCTGCGTCGTTATCGACCCGGGGAAGATAGATGACAGTGCTGTGGTGCGACAAGTTGCCATTGAGCAGGCTAATCGGATCTCAGCGGCAGTTGATGAACAGCCCGACTCAAAAGCATTTCGTGTGGACTCGGCATTATCGCTTTCAGAGAATGGTTCCAGTCAACCCACGGTCATGTCTCGAAAGAGTCTGCTAAGTCCTCTACGCGACGGACACGTCGTCATTATAACACCGATTGCGTACATGGAGGAGAACCCGAAGGCCGTCCCGGTGACCGCGAACGAGGCTGTCATAGCTTTGACGAAGGAATTTGCTGGGTTGGCTATCTCTCCGGACCCTGACGAAGATCCCGCAGTCACTGCAGAAAGGGTCAGCGGTTTGCAGAAGGAGGTTGCCCTGGATCGAGTGATTCTTCTGCACCCATCGGGAGGCATTCCCGCATTCAGAGGCCCTCAATCATCACATGTCTTCATCAACATGGAGCAAGAGTATGATGAGATCGAGGAAGAGTTGAATGAGACGCGAAACTCTCTAGCCGGAGAGGTAAATGCAGCAATTGCTCGCAAGGACCCTGGACCTGCGTCGGCCCTTTTGGAGAGCAATCCCTTCTCCATGTTCACGAATCGAGAGGTAGCCTCACCTCTTCCAGGACAGTCGCAGCGGCTATCTGGCGCCCAGGGGATAGGCCGTGTGCTTGATGGCCACTTGGACAATCTCCGACTATCTTGGCAGACTCTGGCCATGCTGCCGGCTACCTCATCCGGTATTATCACATCCCCACAGGAGGTCGCCAATTCCGCCCGCGCACCACAGACAGATGCGTCGGACCTGTCTGCAGTTGGCACTCGTCGCCAGCGCAATCCTCTCATCCACAGTCTCCTCACAGACAAACCTCTCCTTTCATCATCATTACCTCCAGGGCGTCGTGGTGCTGCCAATGGCGGGCCCAGCGCAATCAGCCCATTCACTTCTCACACTACCTTCATTAAGCGAGGAATGCCTTTGACCGTTCTTCCGAACCCATGGGTGCAGATGTGGACTCCTCAGCGGCAGCGTGTGCAACTGAATGATCCCTCCATCGACCTGCCCCGTCTCGTCCATCTAATCGAAGATTCATTTGACCGCAAGCTTGATGTACAGAACTATCTGGAACGAGTAAATGGCCGTATTGCCGGACTCATCATCGCCGGAGAATACGAAGGTGGTGCCATCCTCACCTGGGAAACACCACCAGGCGTTGTCGATGACGGTAGTGAGGAGAGCGCCGCCCGCATGGTTCCATATCTGGACAAATTTGCGGTCCTCAAGCGCAGCCAGGGCGCAGGCGGGGTCGCTGACGTGGTATTCAATGCCATGGTGCGTTCATGCTTCCCTAACGGGGTCTGCTGGCGTAGTCGCAAAGACAACCCGGTTAACAAATGGTATTTCGAGAGGTCGTGTGGCAGCTGGAAGCTCTCTGACAGCAACTGGACCATGTTCTGGACCACACCTGGACTGCCGGAGGATATGCAGAAGTTCCAGGACTACGAAGCCGTGTGCAGGATGATACAGCCGAGCTGGGCGGACACCAAAAGTGTTGTCGATTGATGGACGTAAGAGTGAAGCTAGAATTCCCTGGTGTAAATAGCCGTATTGCGGGCAAGTATAGAAGCAATAACCAAATATGTCCTTGTTCAAGCACTTTTCTTTCCAACCAATATATTTTGCTAGGACATTGATTGTGGTCATGCATAGCTTCCAAAAGGTGTAAGTAAGTGGAAGAGATGGCTGTATAGATCGGTCCCACCTCCTTGGCTCCTGCCGATCCTCGACACCCGTCAATTCGGAATTCGCATCTTGCATCACCCACCCGCAAGCCCATGGCGCCATGAGCCACGATGCCCATCTGTATCGAGTGCTCATATCCGGTCTCGCACCTGTATAGCGCCTACAGTCGTGCCGATGACCGCTCCCAGGGCAAAGGCGTGCGATTGACCCAGTGTCCGCGCTGCCAACGCTTCGCCGACAAATACGTCGAATATGACTTTGTTGTGATCTTCATTGACCTTGTGCTCATTAAGCCACAGGTATGGATTGTTATATAACTTGCGAGAATATCAGAGCTGACAACCACCCGCTATAGGTCTATCGCCATCTCTTGTTTAACCGGCTTGGACGCGATGACAACCGATTTGACGTGAGCGCAGTACCCTCCAGCATTACGGAACGACCAAGCTAATCGCACCCTTCTTAAGCGGTCAATCATTCGCCTGGGCATTCTTCTTCTCCTTTTCGATGTTTATCTGACCTGGGCCCGCCTCGAAAAGGACCCATCGCTCGCCACAACCTTCGTCGCGCGCGCCCCGATCATCGTGCAATACTTCTTCTTCTTGACTCTGAACGCGGCAGCGACAATCGCACATCACCTCACTGTGCGCCTCCTCGCCTCGATACTGGTCCCCAAGTCCCGCCGCTATGCCGCTGCCGAAACGACCAGCGGAGTCAACACCACCCCGCTTCCATCAGGCCCTCCTACACCTACAATTAAGGCGTCGCCTCCGTCGCAATCGAACACACAAACACAGCAGCAACTTAGCCTAGGCGCAGCTGCGCTTCCTACAAGAATTACCCCCAATCCTCCCTCCAACGACCCAATCTCTCCAGAACCATCACTCCTTCCGCCAGGTGCACCCATCACAGCATCACAGCGCCCACCACCACCCCTTCGACGTGCCTCAACAGCGCCGCCCCAAAACATCCGACCCCTGCCACCCCCAACAGCCGCAAGCCCGACAGCAATCAGTACAGCCCTGCTAGTCAGCAGCTGCGCAAAGCTCTTCCCAATCCTGCTAGTAATCTGGGGCGCCGATGGCAGCGGCAACAGCAACTTGAGCAATGTGCAAGCCGGGAATATAGGGGCTAGGAAAGACATGGGCGCATCAAAAGCGGCATTATCTTCAAACCGAGACTCGACGTCGCCCTCGTTTCTGGAATCCTTTCTCGCGGCTGCGGAGTCCTCTCTGCGGCCCTATTTACCCACGCGGTACGTGACTGGTCTGTTTGGCCTGCTTGCGTCGCTGTTGTCGCTGGGTGTTGCGGATACACATCTTGTTCTGCTGAGCAATATCGAGGCGCTTTACATCCTGCTTGGGTGTGGGTATTTGCGCGCGGTGGCTGTTGCGGTTACGGGGCAGATTGCACGGTGGGCGGTGCAGAGGGTTATTCTAGGTGCTGTTGGAGTTGGATAGACGATCTGGTCTAGTCATGGCTAGGATACTATCTATAGATACTAGATAATATTATTACGGAACAATACCATAGTCAACTACTCCGAAAGCAAGCACTACAGCCGTTACGAACAAAATAGAAAGTAATCTTCGATGCAGAAAGATAGCTATACAAAACACCCGCAACCAAGTGCACAAATTCCAGTAAGCATCTCAGCCCAAGAGTCACAATCGCATTCTATCGCGACTCCATCTCGAACTCGGAATTCAGAGGGTATGTCACGCGGTAAAATTCATCATAATCACCCCATCCAGAATACGATATCAAAACGACATGTACGAAAAAACCGAGAACCATTACGATGGTACACGGTCAGGGCGGATATCGGCCCTCTTCGGTGCAATGAGCGGGTGCAACTGAGCCAAGAAGACGATGGCTGGATGTATATTAGTTCTGGTTTTGCAGAATTAAGAAGGGAAGAAAAACATACCCCACATCAAGTAACAGGAAACGAATGAGAGGATAAGTGTACTCCGCCAGACCCTGGATATGCTTAGTTATGGATATCGGTAATGGTAGGGTGGACTTACGTTAGGTTCTCGCCTTTTGGACTGAAGAACCAGGCGGCTAGGGAGGCGGCCACCACGATGAGGAGGCCGATGATGAGACTCCAACTGTATGCTGCGTTAGTATTCCATTGGTGCTTGTGCTGAGATGCAAGGTCATAATCTGGGGTCAGACTCGCAGACTCCGAGTCTGATACTCCGTATATCATGTTTATCCATCATGTTCAGGTAGGACATACCCGCTTGCCATTTTGTGTTGCTGTGTCCTTCAAGCAACCTTTAAAGAGCCGGTCTTTCTCTGATGTTGTTGCCGATGGCTGCTGTGTCTCAATTGAGGACCCGGTGGAATGGAATGTTTGGTATATCGAGAATGTCTATGCGCTCAAGAAAAACCGGTCGACTGGGCGTGAACGAGTCGTCTAAGGACGGAAAGCGGGATGCGGTATCGAGTCGGAGATGGGGGATGCAGTCGTTTGAAGATCGGTTTGGAGGTGTGGTCGTGAGTGATGTTTTAAGTCACAAAGAAAACTTATATTACTTCTTCCCGGGGGTTATCAAGCAAAGAAATATGGCTCAAGGGCGTTGGACGCAGACCGTAGAACAGACCGGACAAGTTGCAGCGGCGTTGAATGTCGGAGCTCCTGGAGCTAGCGGGACTTTAGTGCCTCAGGCCCCAGGGCGGTCTGGACAACTACAAAATGTACAACAGTTACATACTTTACGTGAGCTATCAATAAAGCTGGACATTGTCAATCTATTCCGCCAATAGAAAAATATCATAAAAGTGATCCCTTGGGATGGCGCAGAAGAAAAGGGTGGTTTAGATACACATAACTACGACCCCGGATTCAGCGGGATCGCAAGGGGAAAAAAAAAAAAAAAAAAAAAAAAACAAACAGGAAGACGCTAGAATTAGGCTTACGCGCCTTCACGGCTCTTGCGGTAACTGGCCTGAATCAAACGTTAGATATGGTTGGCATGTCTCCAAAGACTAGAACATACCTCCTGCTCGACCTGCAGAGCATCTACAGTCGGGGCGAGCTCGCTGAGGATCTCGTAGGCCTTCTTGTGGAACTCCAGCTGGGCGGCGATCAGATCGGCCAAGTTGCGCAGGGGCTCAGGGGTATCAAGGACCTAGGATAAGGAGGGTTGATGTCAGTATTGGTGGATCGGCGGCACATGAGGATAGAAAGAAAACATACGTTCTTCATCACGCTCACAGCCTCCTCAGTCTGGCCTACAAACTCATCCTCCGCCTGCTCAATCTCTGCACGGGCATCCTCGCTCAGGTTATCCAGATCGCCATGGGCAGCAGCCTTCTTGGCAGCCTTAACCGAGTCCAGCGTGAGACGGGCGTTCTCAACGTTTTTGCGGGCCTTGGCGGCGAACATCAAGTTGGTGTTGAGGGTGGTGTTCCAGCCAGCCAGGAAGCGGGACTGGATCTGAGCATCCTGAGCCAGTCGGGCTTCGCCAACCTTCTCCTCGGCCAAGGCATACTTCTCCAGCGCGGAGGCGAGCGGGTCCTCGCCTTCGGTGCTCTGCACAAGAGTTTGAGAGCCGGCGAGCGAGGCGCGGGCGATCGCATGGTTGAAGGTCTTGGGCTGCGGCTTAGCGGAGGGCGGTGCGGTCAGCGCAGCCTGAGCCTCGGCGGGGGAGCTGGCCCGCGAGAGCAGTGCGACTTTCTCGTTGATTGTGCGACCCAGGTCATTGAAGGATTCACGGATGTTGGGAGGGTAGTCATAGGCCTCGTTAGAGTACTGGGAGCTACACAGCCACGGGAAATGTCAGTCGTATCCTGCAAGGAGTATGGGGGAGGTGCGACACTCACGTCACCGACAACAACTGCTGGTGGACAAGCTTCAGCGCATCGACGCGCTTTTCGAGTTCGATGTACTCATCAGGCAGTTGGGTCTTATCTTCAACCTGGCCCAGCTGCTCCTTGATCATCTGCTGGGTGCGCTGCGCAAAAGGCGTGAAGCTAGCGCTATTCGTAGAAGCAAAGACAAGACGGAGTCAGTACACAGACCATGGTCTAGAACGGGGGCCCATATGGGGGGGCTACGAGGTAGGAGAGGGAGGAGGCAGTGCTCACCTGAAGTTTTTACCGAATGCCTGCACTCGATCCATGATGGCGTATGGAGTAGAATGACAATGACAGTTGAGAATAATCCAAGGAGGGAGGAGGGAGCTACGAGGTGCATCCCGCTCCTGGGCCTGCACCGCCCCACCGCAACGCCACGGTTTCCAATTAGGCATCCCTTAATGGCATTGTACTGTAGAAATAATAATGAAAAGTTGTACTGCGCAAATAGATTAAAGAATACAAGGAGAATGAATGCGCCAAATAGCATCGTATCCCGTAAAATCATGAACGTCGCCAATTCCTTGCCAAACTCCATAGTAGTCTAGGTCAAAGTGGCCAACATGGCCCGCATCACCCTTGAATTGGGTTCTAGCATCAGAATGTTAGCATGTAGACCGAGCCAATGAACAAGCAATGCGTGTTACCTCTGCGCTCCGAGTGGCGAATCTCTGTGACCTCCTCCTCGTTGCCCTCATCGTCAATGGTGTCCGTCTCGCGCTGTCGCGTGATCTCAATGCCTCCCTGTCTCTCCAATCGCAAGAGCCTGGTTTCCTCTTCAAGGTCGCGAATATAATCATCGTGGTCACTGTGTCGAGGGCGTACTAGAACCAAGGATCCAGAATGGCCGCTCGTCCCAACGCGTTCCTCGACATACTCCCGTGGCTCAATAAACCGCGTAGGAGATGATGCATGACGGCGTCCGTGCACAGACACTGACCGTGGGCGGGAGATGGTATGTCTTCTGGGTCTCTCAATAACATCTTCGTAGTCATATTCGTACTCTGGAGTGCGGTATGGCGACGCTTCCACAATAAAGGCCTCGTGGCTTGAGCGAGGCGAACGGTGAGAGTGGGAATCAACGACTAAATGCTCGGTAGTGACTCGCTCGCGCGGCAATTGTCGAATGGGAGACCGTGGTGGTATACGGAGATATTCGGCTAGTGTATGATCAGTTCCTGATTGTCGCACGATAATCCTTCTGGGCAGCAACATACTTTCCATCTGGGCATGGGCAGGCCGCCGGAACTCTCGACTCAGGCTGATCAGCTCGTCGATCTGATCTTTGGATAAGGCTTTCTGGATAACAATCGTTTCGTCCTATCCAGGTCAGCAGTCGTCTATATATAATGCACACGAAGGTGCGAATACCTCTTCTTTGAATGGATACCCCAGATCTAGAATGGCATGGATATGCACCCATTTGCGTGGGATGCGAGTCTTGCCTTTGCGCGGATAGGGCTTCTCCTCATGATGCCGGCGCCTCGCATCACTGCTTGAGCGACGACGACGATCCATACGCTCTCGATCACCCAAATTTCTATATTCCTCGTCGCCGTAGTACTCTGGCTCAGCGATGCGAATATCCTCGTAAATTTCACGTTCCCGATAGCGGCCTGGCGATGCCCGAGGCGGCGGCGGAGCTGTAGGTATAGGCTTCATGCGTGGGGCACGATCGCGAGCTTCCTCCCTCTTATGACGAGGGACGCGGTCAAAGGTGTCCAAGGAAGACTGGCGCCTAAGTAAACGGGGCCGAGCGAACGAGGGACTTTCAGCGCGGCGGCGGCGATCACGCGCCACAAGAGGACCGGATGTAGGAACCAGGTGCTCATCGTCATATCGGCGACCCGAGGCTCGCGCAGGAGGACCATATCGGTCTTCTTCGCGCAGGCGGAACTCGAAGCGCTCGTCCTCGGCATGGCGGGGTCTTTCAGCTACAGGTGGGCCGCGATAGCGGTCGTAGCGATCGTGGGAATCCAGTGTCCCTGTCGACGAACGGTAATCGTCATAGCGAGACATTACTGCGGTCAATCACCCGGAGTTGAGCAGCTGTGTACACAGAGGGCAGACGAGGGCAGAACCGTGGATGACGAGGGCGGCTGACTCGCGGCCCGTTCAAGGTGGGGGCAAAAGCGAGGAACCACGGGAGTGATGTGATGGGGGTTGACCAGATGAGATATGAGCGCAGGAGGAAAAAGCAGAAAGATTCAGCTTCAGCTCAGAAAAGGTAAGAAGTGTAGGCAGAAGCCGATGATGACAGGAAAGTGGGGGTGGGAAATCGAGTCTCAGCCACTTATAGTTCAGTTGGTTCAGTGAGTACTTCGTACAAAGTAGTGTATACACTAAAGTACCTGTGACTTCACGCTACTGTATACCATTGCATGCCTAATGTAGGTACATGGGAATCTCGCCCAATCCTACAACCCCAAATTTTGCATGTCACCCTCCAAACTTAATAGCCCCATTGCCAAATAAGCTCGATCCGGTCCCGTTACAGTGACAAAGCGCCGGTCGCTGGACTGCACTTCGTCAAGTCGAGTAAGGACATCCTGTGCCTGTATAGTTAGTTACACAATCAGCATGAAGTAATGACTAATGGACCAGATAAGTTTAGCACTTACATGACGTTCACGATCAGGCTCGAAGCTTCGCTCATAAGGGGGCCCACGACCATTCTTGGCTGCGACGATCCACGCCTTTTCACAGCCACCGGCAATAGCCTCGGAGCTCTTCCAGCCTGTCAGGCGAGAGATGTCTCGCAGCTTTGCGATCGTCCAGATCCGTTGTGTAGGATCCACATACTGCACTCCGGCGAAGAACATTGGAATTGTCATTTCCGTTAGGGACGAACCGAGAGTTGGGCTTAGGCTGCCAGCCTTTAGGTTGTAGCGCTGCGGGCAGTAAATGCCCGCAGCGATTCTCCCAATGGTCTGCGCATATTCCGCTGTGATTGAGGCGGCCACCCCGGCGGACATCATCATGGCCGGGGGCATGGAGGGGTGAAGTCGGGTGAGTAGAATTCGGGCAGTGTAGTAGAACCCCCAGATTACGGCAATTGTGTGCGTCCGATACTGGATTGCTGGTCCAAATGGAGATGAGATGGCAGTCGTGACATCTGCTGGGAGAGGCTGGAAATCTCGGCCTAACGCCTGGACATATGTGTCCATGGCGAGCATGATTTCCTCCCATTCCTCCTCCGCTTCGGTATATGTAAAGTCCTCTGAATCCCCTTCCTCCGGCGGCTCTTGCTTTTTGCGACGATCATCTACAAATCCTGATGGGAGACGAGTTGGTCCTTGGGGTGGAATCATCCCATACATGGGAGGACCATTTTGAGGGGGAGACCCGGCACCTTGAGGGAAAGAACCCCCCTGCGAAGGGCCTCCAGAAGGTCCAGACATCGGACCATGTCCAGCTGGAGGACTAGAGAAGCCAGGTGGGGGTCCATCTGGTGGCCATGATCTTTTGTTGGGATCGCTTTTACTAAAGCGAGCCATGAATTTGAACATCCCAGGCCCAGGCCTCCAGTCAGTGCCAGCAGCACGAAGAGCCTTCAGCTTTCGTTTCCGGTCCCGATATCCAAAGTCAGTCACCCGAGCCAGTAGGAGCCAGAGATGGTCAGCTGAGCCGTAAATGGCATCGATCCGGCCAATACCTGCTCGTGGCGGACATTGTCCCTGCAGATAGTAGGGCATGCTTAATTCATATCAGTAATATACTCGATGACCAAGGGAGGTTGCACTTACAAAATTTTGTCCCCACTAATAAGACTATGAAAGGCATCCTGCTTGGTGTACCACCAGTACAAGTCACATTGGATTCGGAAATTTTCAATGTCCTTGCGCGAGAAGTGTCTTCTGGGAGTACGTGTCTGTCCATCTTCGACGAGTCCAAACCGGTCATAGTTGACTGCTCGGCCCAAAAGTGATCCGATGAAAGCTTCATCAACGCTGCCTTCCTTCTCGGCAAAGGGATCATCTTCATTAATGTCGCTGCCAAAGGCGGGATAGTACATGAACATGTTACTCCAACCCATCTGGCGTCGCTGCTCAATGACTCGCCGTCGGTGAGCCCGAAGATCTCGAGTAGTGCGGGTAAAGTCAATCTCTTTGACCAACTGAGCAGCACCGGCGACATGGCTATTCCATTTGGAGTGATCGGCAGAGATGACCTCGTAGTAGGCGAGAAGCATTGTAGCCGCCAAGGTTCCGATTTGCTTGCGCCGGAGCGGGAGGCCAACGGCACGACCAATGCGCTTCAAGGCATAATGATAGTGCTTGAGAGAGACTGTGGTGGGAACACCTTGCAGGTACGCAATATGCAAGCTGCTGACAGCTAGAATGGCCTGCATGAGTGCTGGGTGCTCCATGGCTTTGAGTGGAAGCGTGTATGTCCAGAGGCCTTGCTGGGCGGGTGAAACTGGGTCTCCCAGAACAATCGACGAGCCCGCCGGGTGTCGTTCGAATATTGACAAAGAGGGGCCGGTAGAATGGATGAAATGAGCGAAAATACGGGCTGTCTTGGGATTGTTGAGGGGGGACGATCCGAAAGACGGGTAATAAGAGGCGAGAATGTTGGGCTCGTTCAAGTGGGTAGTGAAGGAGCGAAGCCGACCGTCGTCGTGGTTTGCGGAGGCCATGACCAAGCTTAATTGTTTGAAGCCCTCCACCTGGGAATGATCCATCGTACCGTCGTCGGATTCCACATCGTAATAGTCCTCTGCTTCGTCCTCCACATAGAGAATTTGTGCCTGCGATTGGGGGATGAATTGTGGGGATGGATAAAAGTGCGGAGAGGGCTGTTCATGTTGCTGCTGCTGATAATAATGGTATATGAGGCCAGGAGGCAGTTTCGTCTACGTTGAAGGTTAGCACCGAGACTTGGAAACAATGGGATAATTATACATCCCTGGGGGTCTAAGTTGGTTTCATCATTCTTGTACCATGTCGAGCCGTCAGCAGCTGGCGGTATGGACGCTGAAGTAAAGTCTTGACAGGGAAAGCTCGCCTGGTTGGTAATTGGTTGCGGGTATTGAGCGTCGGCCTCGTTGAGACCCTCCTGCTTATACTGGGAAGCAGCTTCATTAGAAGCAGGCGGAGTCTGGAACGTCTGGAACTGTGAGTAATCGACGGTGGTCGAGGGTATGCGCCCCTGCCCATCCTGTTCCGTTGGCTGTGTTAGCCAAGCCTGAGGATCTTGTACCGGCGGGGTCGGATAGTAGAACTGAGGCGCATTGATAGCTTGGGCTGGATCCGATAGGTCGGAGTCAGGCGCCAAGAAGTTACCATATCCCGTTGTCGCGGCATCGATGGGCCGCGGAGCTAACATCGGATGTTGAGCAGCGGCAGCGGCCTGCTGAGCAGGGAGAGATCCGTGATCATTGACTAAGGGGACTCGCATCTGGTGTTGCAGCATCTGCGGGTCCTGGAATTGAGGTGGACCATAGGATCCGAAGATACCTAGAGGATTCTTGAAAATCACGCGTTGGGCATAGCCCTCGCAACTGCGCTTGGATTTGACGCAGTTGCTGCATATCGGCTTCTCCTCGCCGCATTTGATGCGGCGTTTGCGACAAGCTATTACGGGTCAATAAAGTAGCTTTAGGGGTCATTTTCTTCGGCGCAGCGTACTCAAACATCCGGTTTTAGTCCGCTTCTTCGGCATTCTGCGAGAACCTGGAGCCTTCAGAGGTGTATCGGAGCTCTCAACAGAGAGGCCTGGGAGGCCCATCTGGAAATTGTCAGTCATGACGAGGAAAGTACATCTGAGGTAATTGAAGTTGTGGGGCAAGGAGGAAGATAAACCAAGATAAACGATAAATCGGGGAAGCATTCGGGCTTGGACCCCACACCGAGGCCAAACAAAGCTGCGCAGATCATCCGAACCGATTCTCTTGTGCAACCCATTCTTATTTTTATATTTACGTATCCCCAGTTAAGGTAGGATCCCGCGTTCCCCTGCACCAGCTTCTATCAATCTAGACTGGCCAAACACGAATACGAACACGTCAACACGACCTGACACACGGCCACTTGTTTAGCAAAATGCTAATTATAACTTCGTGACTAACTAAGTGGTTAACTACTCCGTAGCTAACTATACATAGTTGTACGAGGCAGTAAGGCTCAGAATTAATCGTTGATCAAAATGTATGAAAGGGTTGATGCCTGAGGATTGCAGTATTGTAAGATTCGTCACAGAGTTACCAATGCGGAGATGAAATTTTCCCAACTTTTTTCTTTTTTCTGCGGAGATCAATTGCTTCCCAACTAGACCCAAACTTTGCTGTGCACGGTTAAATCCGGCCGACATAGAAAGGAAGCTTCAAAGCTACATCCAGCAAACATGTTTGCCGTCCCAGGGTGGTCTATCTCGAGCTCTGCGCTCACACAGCAGACCGAGGCGTCGCAGTCCAAAGATCAATCCCAAGGCAAAGATGCCTCGACACCCAATGCGAAGAACAACAACAACAAGCGCAAGCGCGGTAATGACCGTGTGACTTCTGGCAATGTGGACGAAATGTATCGGAGGCACATCGAGGGCCGCTCCGGACCCAAGCCTGGAAAGCGTGCTGGTGCCGGGGCCGGTGCCGGGGCTGCAGACGCCTCGTTGAAGCCATGGGAGAAGAAGAAGCTGCAGAAGGAAAATCAGGCATCTGCGCCAGAATCTACGAATGGAACAAACGATGCTCAGAACGCCGCCGACGCTGGGCCGGGCCAAGAAGACGGAAAGCCATCGAAGAAGCAAAAGAGGAACAGAAAGAACAAGGACAAGGGCAGCCAGGAAGACAAGATCCAGGAGAAGGATGCAGCTCCTGCTCCGTCCTCTGAAGCTTCTGCTGCTGTGCAATCACTCGCCCCACCCATACCAGCAGCGCCCGCGACCCTTACGCCCCTCCAGCAGGCGATGCGCCAGAAGTTGATCTCGTCTCGATTCCGCCACCTGAACGAAACCCTTTACACCACCGACTCTTCTAAAGCGGTGGAGCTGTTCAACGCAAACCCGGAGCTCTTCGACGAATATCACGCCGGTTTCTCCCGCCAGGTGAAGGAATCCTGGCCCTCTAACCCGGTCGATGGCTACATTCAGGCCGTTCGGCGCCGTGGTGCCGTTCCTATGCCCAGGAAAGGCCAAAAGCCTGACCCGAACAAGCCTCTACCTCTTCCCCGCCGGCCTAATGGGGCATGCACCATTGCAGATTTAGGCTGTGGTGACGCCGGACTTGCGCGCGCGTTGACTCCGTCGGCTAAGAAGCTGAACCTGAAGCTCAACAGCTACGATCTCCAGGCCCCAGACCCTCTTATCACCAAAGCTGATATCTCCAAGCTTCCTTTGGAAGACGGGTCTGTGGACGTGGCTATCTTCTGTCTGAGTCTGATGGGAACGAACTGGGTTTCCTTCGTGGAGGAGGCATGGCGTGTCCTGCGCGGCGATGGCAAAGGCGAGTGCTGGGTGAGCGAGGTCAAGAGTCGATTCGGCAAAGTGACGCGCAAGAAGTCGCAGATCGGAGCGCAGAAGCCGCTCAGCAAGACCCAGCAGAAGAAGCAGAAGAAAAAGGGCGACAAGGGCGGCGATGCTGATTCCGATGTGGACGAGGCGGATATCTTCGCTGAAGATGCCCGTCCGGCCGACAACGACGAGACGGATATCTCGGCGTTCGTGGAGGTCTTCAAGGCCCGTGGCTTCGTGCTGAAGCAGGAGACTTTGGACAAGTCCAACAAGATGTTTGTGAAGATGGAGTTTGTAAAGGCTGGTTGGACTCCGACGAAGGGCAAGCATGCTTCTGCTGCGCCGGCCCCGGGTGGGAAGGGTGGTAAGAAGCGGTTTGTCGAGAAGAAGACTGACGCTGATGCTGGTATGACGCCTGAGCAAGAGGCTCAGGTGCTGAAGCCTTGTGTGTACAAGATCCGGTAGTCTAGTCGCGCGATGACGATGTATAATAAGGATTTATACCCTGAAAAAATCATTCGATTACCATGGCAGTATTCCTAGTCATGTCCGTACTTATGTACCAGCCCTCCAGGGCTCCTTAGATCGATCTCTCAAGAGGATGGTGGATATCCATGGATGGTTTCCAATCTACGTGTTGGCCAAGATAATTACTTTTTCATCCATTCAACAATAAAAGAGGCATCGAGCTGCTTCGTCTAGGCATAACCGGCAAACTCGCTAGTCATTTATTGATTTTCGAGCTGCGCAACAGCCCGGCCCATCTCCTCGTCACCGTAGATGCGGAAGCCCTTCTCCTTGGTCACGCTCGCCAACTGGACGTTCTTAGAATCCAGCTTCTCTTCCATGACCTGCTTCAAAGTCTTCAAAACCAGCGTCTCGGCCTCGGCGAGCGTCAAAGAGCGGTGGTATTCGTTCTGCAGCTCCGCCTGCGCGCCCTCACTTCCAGAGCCGATAGCCTTAGCGTCATACCGGTAGAATGTACCCGAGGGCTCGGCGTGATATCTATAGTCTCCAGTTTAGCAGTGTCCACGGCGCTTCAATTCCAATTCCACGTACAGCTGCGGCCCGTCCTCATCATAACCGGCAATTAACAAAGCCACACCAAACGGTCTGCTCATGACACTCTCCTCATCATCGCCGCTCTCTCCGAAGCGGAGGGCCAGGTCGCAAATGGCCTGTGTGGTACTCTCAACGCGCAGGGGTTCGGCGTAGTGGAAGGCGTGGTTCTGGCACTCGACACGGGCGTGCTCCACCAGGTTACGGGCATCGGCCTGCAGACCGGACATTGCACACCCGATGTGCTGATCAATTTCGACAATTTTCTCCACGGACGAGGCCTCCAGTAGGGTGGATGTCACGCGTTTCTCGACGCCGAGGATGACTCCTTCCGATGTTGCGACCTAGGCCTTTGTCAGCATGGAACGGATTCCATATCATGGTTGACTGGGCCTCCTCCTCCGAAGAGATCTCATAGCCTGGTATGAAATCATGACTGAAATGACGAGAAGAAGGAGGGAGGGTAGGAGTTGGACGTACACCAATCGCTGTGGAACCAAGCTTGATAGCTTCGAGAGAGTATTCGACCTGGAACAGACGACCTTCTGGAGAGAAGGTGCTATAAGGGCGTTCATTGTCAGATTGGGACCTTCGGATATGGGGAGACGACGTCAGGCAAAGGATGCGTACTTGATTCCACGGTCTGTTCCTAGCTGTTAGCGATGCCTCAACATGAGAGGTGACGAAGCTTACCATATTCGGATCGTGCAATGAACATCGTGAGTTATGAAAGGAGTTCCGGGGCTGAGAAGAGGATATAAGATAGAGGATAGAGACGAAGGGAATCGGGTGAAGGAAGCGGAGCAGAGACACGGAGCTCTTGAGGCGGAAGCTCTACGCAAGTGAGTTAGCTGCCTGGGGCCTCAGGCGGTGAAGCAGCGCTGCCCAAGTTCCGAGTTCCACGGTTTCCCCAAATGGTTTGTTTGGTTCGCAAATTGCTATGCTATTTCAGATCTATGGACACTCCTGAGTCTCTTTGTTCATGCTACATGACTCCTGAGTCGCGTTTCCCTTGTGTCCTCCAATGACCGCCGCGCCAGCCACATGAGCGCTCCTCGACCCCGCTTTGTCTCCAATCGCGTCGAGACCGACAGACCCAGTCGCGGCGCCGCATCGCCGATTCACGACAACATGGACCCGATGCGCACCAGTGCCTCGAGTCAGAAACATAGATTGTCGCGAGACCAGAAGAGCATGTCTGAGAAACGTACGGAGCGTACGGTGATCACAACAAGGGAAAAGGCGGTGCGGAGGAACCCCGGCAAGGAGCTGAACGTCGCTATCAACTTCTCAGAATGGGAGAAGCAAAAGCCCAAGAAGACTAGCCAGGCTAATGGCGCGAGTCCTGGTGGTAAGAAGAAGGAACATGCCGCGGAAAATGGTCAGTCATCACGTACGACCCGCGTCGTATTCTGTTCGTGTTTTTGAACCCATGATATTGACAATGTTTTCTAAAGCACCCTGGAATCCACATGCATCTCTAATTCCTCACTCGACCGCTCCGCTTGCCTGTCGAGTATCTGTTGCTCCGTCCGCCTCGGCGGTGCCGCCGTCGCTCCAACCCGACCCACTTCGATACCTATCGTCCGATGCACAAGAAGCGGCGATCCTGGAGGATCTGCTTTTCGTCTTCATGGGCTTCGAAGGCCAGTATATCCACTACCACAGCTCCTACGACCCATCTGCCGAGAAAGACCGCTTGACTGGCCCCATATTTCAGTTCGCACCGGGTTTGGATCCTACTCTGCGGGATCTCACGCAGTCCATGCTGAAGATGGCGACCCATTACAGCGCCATGGAAGCTTTTGTTGAGATCCAGAGTCGCGCCGAGTACGGAGCTGTCAGCCATGCGCTCTGCGCAGCTATTCGAAAACTCCTCAAGGATTACCTGATTCTTATCGCTCAGCTGGAAGGCCAACTACTAAACAACCCCACCTTTACTCTCCACCAACTTCATCTTCATACGATGCCAACAAGTCAATGCCTTGCTCAGCTGTACTCTCTAGGACAGGAGCTTCTCCGTCGCAATGGTCTCCTCGATCAGGACCTCGACGAGTCTATGGATGATTTTGGTGACGTTGACAACATTCTCGAGCAACTCAAGGAAGGGGGCGATCTAGTGCCGGGGGCCATGGCTAGCAAGAAAATTTGCAAGGGCGGGAATATCCTGAGGCTTCTGACGGAGCGCTTAGCTACGTTCTCCGGTGACCCGACTACAAAGACTCTGATTCAGTCATTGCTACGCGACGCCAGTCGACCATATATGAACATGCTGAACGAATGGCTGCACCACGGTGGCATCAAGGATCCTCATGCCGAGTTCTTGGTGAAGGAGCAAAAGTGGATTAAACGAGAAAAGCTGGAAGAAGACTACACCGATGAATACTGGGAGAAGCGGTATACGATCCGCGACAAAGAAGTCCCACCGCAGCTCGATAGCGTTCGAGATAAAGTACTTCTGGCAGGCAAATATCTTAACGTGGTACGAGAGTGCGGCGGCGTCGATGTCAGCAAAGCCGTTCAAGATGTTCCCAAGACCCTCGACGATCCACGCTTCCTGGAAAACGTCAATGCGGCATACACTTATGCGAATGCCTCCCTACTCAACCTTCTATTAACGAAAAACTCTCTTACAACTCGATTCCGCTCCCTCAAACATTACTTCTTCCTTGACCGCTCCGACTTCTTTTCCTATTTCCTCGAGCTTGGCGCATCAGAGTTGCGCAAGTTTGCCCGGCATGTAAACGAGGGCAAGCTCCAGTCACTGCTTGATATCGTGCTGCGCCAGCCGGGCAGTATCGCTGCGCAAGACCCATTTAAAGAAGATGTCAAAGTGCGCATGAACAAGATCGGTCTCACCAAGTGGCTAATGGAGGTCGTGAGTGTCTCGGGCATGGACCAGGAGAACCCGCAGGCGTCGGTTGAAAAGCAACAGGCCTCTGCACCTCAGAGTGCCGACGACGAGAACAATATTTTGGGATTCGACGCACTGGAGCTGGACTACTCAGTACCGTTCCCACTGTCTCTCGTCATCAGCCGTAAGACGGTCTTGCGATATCAACTTATTTTTCGACACCTGCTGTCACTGCGGCATCTGGAGACGCTGCTGGTCGCGTCCTGGGCCGACCATAATAAAGTGACCAGCTGGCGGCATAAGTCATCGGACCGCAGGCTGGAGATGTGGAAGCGACGAGCATGGAATCTGCGAGCGAAAATGCTCGTATTTGTGCAGCAGCTTCTATACTTTTGCACAGCCGAAGTCGTGGAGCCGAATTGGCTGGCTCTGATGGATCGAGTCAATGGAGCGAGTGCGAATGCATCCGAAGTCACTGTGAATGGCACGAAACAGGCCAACCGGACGGTGGATGAGCTCATGCAAGACCATGTGGATTTCTTGGATACCTGTCTCAAGGAATGCATGCTGACCCAGGCCAAGCTGCTAAAGGTACGCGATGAGATGAGGTTACCAAAATTGGCACTGACGACTCATCTTATGCAGATCCATTCCAAGCTAATGACTTGCTGCACGATGTTCGCGCAATGGACATCCCACACTCTTTCACGGGCCCTGACTTCAGCCGACCCGGACCTGGCGGGGGACAAGACGAGCGGGGGTGATCCGAGGGCCTATCCCTATGACCCGGCGCGTATGGGCAAGCTTGAAGATACGTTGAAGCGGTATGAGGATCATTTCAACCGCCATCTGCGGATTCTCATGGACAGGTCAGTCAACCGGTGACTTCTGTGTCTGTTCGTTCATGCTAACAGGAAATAGCCTGAACTACTTCGCCGCAACCGAGAGTGTGGTCTTGTTGAAGTTGGCACACTCACTGAGCGCGATCAGCAACGAAGATTGAGGAATGGCGACGAAGATCACTCGACCCATTCGTATTGTTTTCTTCTCCGACTCGGACTTCATCGACTCGAGCAGATAGATCACCGAGTCTCGCACCGAGAGATGAGATACCCTGCGCGGCATTTCCCAGGGCCGCGAATTCGACCGTGAATCCGACCCGCGACCCTCACGAACCCGGCCTTCACCCTTCACAATCATATCATGAGGCTGACGGTGGGGCCGGTGGATCTCGGAGCAACAGCGATAAGATATAAGATAGCTGCGAGCTGGAGAAATGAACAGAACTTAAGTTTAAATAACATAGATAGCACCGCACATGGATTGAATCAAGGCCCCCAAGAACTCCAGAATAAGTAAAGCTGCATTCTTAAAGCGGGGATCGCGAGGTGATCAAATCAATCGACGTGATCGCGTCAGCTCCGCCCCTCCCTTAGGCCCCCCAAATCCTGGAGTCCGACTTTCACCCCAACATCATCCCAGAAAATGGCCGAAATCGCAAACGCACTAAGTAAAATACGCCTCCCATCTGATCGGCTACCACTTATCCTCAGCGCCGCCGCCGTACTCGGCAGCGCGCTCGTGCTACCAACCATCTACCGCGATTACCGCACCTTCCGAAACTACGGACAAGGCGGGATCCCGAACAATGTCATCGGCTGGTTGACCGTGCGCGCGCTGTTCCAGCCATTTAAACGCGAAATGTTCACCACGGAGGAGTACGTGAAGCGGGTGGAAGCAGCGGAGGGACATGGGAAGGGCGATGAAGGATACTTGACTCTTTCGGCGGAGCAGCTCGTCTCACGCAGTGTGACGGATCGGCCGGTCGTAGGACCACATGTTGTACCGCAGCGACAGTTGACGCAGATTCCAGACGAGGATGTGATGGAGGTGAGTTTGACGTCTCAAATTCGGGATGTGATGAAGGTCTAATTGGAGTGTTTTGTAGAAATTCCGCTCGGCATTCACTTCTTTCGGGTTTCGGAATCATCACCTTGTAAAGTTTCAGCAGTCGAACTTGGAGAGACATGCTGATGCGCTTTTCTTGGCGGATCATTTGCCTGCGACGGATTTGGCGTTGACGATGCAGGGTGAGGTTGCGCATGTTCATTCGGGTAATGACCATTCCGTGCATGTTGTCTGTTCACCGGCCGATTGTGAGTTCTCTAGTTATCTGGTTCATGAGCTTGTTGAGTTCTAACATGGTTATCGTAGGCAAGAAGATCCTCGATGCAGGCTGGGGCCAGCGTCATGGGTTCTCGGGCACGTCGGCCATGACATTCCTGAGTCTGGGGACGCTTCCTGACTTACCCTTGGAGTATATTCTGATATATGCACCACGCACAGAGGCCGAGGTGCAGACGGTGATGGATATCATTGCGGCCAGCGTGAAGTTTATGACTGGACGTGAGGATGTGCGGTAATTTAGGGAGTTGTGCATCAGTGATGGTGGGATGCGGTGGTGTGTTAGCTTGTACAACGTGTTAGATTCTCGTCAGGTGTTTACTTATACCCACTCCATGAATATGATGACCGTGATTTGAAGTCTATTATATGCATGTTGAGACGGCATAGGAAGAACAGGGAGGGATAACTCCAAAGGACCACAAATTAGTTCGCAGCTAGACTGCCTAGAAGCCGAGGTATTTGTGTAGTCGATATCGATGGGCTGTGTTCATAGCTTGAAGGGCAGTGTTGAAGAAGTTGGCTATCATGGTCACGATCTTTCTAGCTTTACCTAGATACGAGCTCACGCCCAGAGACCGAACATGGGAAATTCATTCCAATCACGTAGCTATCGGCACAACAGAATAACATCTACTCATCTGACATTCTCGGACCCGACGCTATCTATCCTGATATAGTGCGTACGTTATGATCCCGACATGGCATAGTGGAGTGGAGTCCAACAATGAAATCAAGGCAGAATACATAGCACAGCCATTCCTACGCCTGGAACAGCTCTCAGCCCACTAGCTGTAGTAGCTAGGACCCGAGGGAACGGTACACTAAGAATATTTCCTAACCCGCTGATAGTCCCGTGTGGCACAGATTGGCAAAGTTGGAGAGAAATAACGAGAAATAACGACGGAAAAAAGGTAGAAATGTGGGTTCGGGTTCGGATTGGGGCTGCAGCGAGGCGAGACCGGTATATTGGATGGGTTTTGAACGGATCGTCCTTCCTTCCCGCTTGCTCGAACCTCGGTGTCGGGTCCAGGCTATCGAGGGTTCCGAAATTCGTGTTAGCTCCGATCGTTAGACCCTATACCTGACCCCGAAATAGAGGACCCGTCGGCTTTGTACTGCTTAGGAAGGACCTTTTGTTTTTTTCGGATATGTGGATGATGATTTCCTTTCTAATTTCCCCCTTTATCCGCATTTCTGTGAGCCCCGCCGAGTCCGTAATTGTATCAATGTGTTGTCACACTAGGTATGTAAATGGGCCCTGAGGTTGAGAGGCTTCCCGAGACTGAACCATGGCGCTGGGTTCACAGCCAACGGGTACAACCACCCCTGCTAGACCCGACACACTGGGTTCTCCCCCGTGGAACTAACATGGACATGAATATGATGGGAGATCCTAACCACATGGCCAAATTAATCACACATCCAAAAATGGAGTCTACTGTAGCAAGACATGCCGAACCCAGCATCCGACCCAGACCCAACGTTGTACTTCCGTAAAAACAACACCAGGGCGTTAGGTCTGTGGTGGACCCAACTCCTTAGGATGGATAGTCGGAGAATTGAGCCCCCTTAAATTCTACGGCCTTGTGTAACTTTAGCTTTAGATTTCTCGAGTCTAGGATTCCCGAGGAACTGGGTGGACACCCCAGAAGGAACCCACCGGGTCAACTCCACGACGTGTTCAGAAATGCATGGAAAACTTCTCCACTCTCCCGTCTTTCGGCTCGCAAGTAGATTGCGCGAGTTCTCTTTGGAACCTCAGACGGCGTCATTGCCATCCCTGTCGCAAATCTGCACAGTAGTTAACCTATGCCATCTCGGCCAACACCCGAAAAAGACATAACCCGCTTAAGACAAGCGGTGAGGGAGATGAATCAAATCCAGATGAAATCCCGAAGAGACGGGCCCCAACAAGGATGCCGTGGATCCTGCCCGTCCACCCCCACTCCGGTTGGAGTTCTGTCTGGGGACCCATCTGAACAAGCCACTTGGCGTACTGCATGCATGTTGGCCGAAGACGCACTCCAATGTGCACGATTCTGTTGGAAATCTGTCACCGGACCAATGTCTGGGTTTTGGTTTGACAGCGGGAGATGATGAAGATCCATTGGATCCGTAGATGCAGGGCTTTCTTCTGTTGCATTGTAGGGATTGGCCTGTCTTTTTTATCAACGCCTTGTATGATTCACTGGTTTCCATGTGATGGGACTTCCATTGGTCTGTGAAGGAACTGGAGCGAAGCAGTTCAATCTATTTGGTTTTCCACTCGCCGACTGGACGTCATTAGAACCATCAGCCACATAGCCACAGTGCATGATGACGGGACCGGAAGACGTGCAGGTAAGAAATGCGACTGGATTCCGCCTTGATCCACACCGTCGGGCTCTTTGAATCCTCGCCGAAGGCCATATGCGGATAAACCGTGCGTTGGTCGACGGTCCTGCTAGCAGAATGGAGCCGAGTCTATCCTGATGGGTATTCTATTCGTGAACCACTCGGTTATTCAACCGACCCGCCCTTTTTTTGCCGGTCTTTCTGGGCTCCATGTACAATCCACCCCCTTGGGAAGTAATGCATTTCTTCATTCCCCAATCGAGTAGTAGTTCACGCCGGTCAGGGATGTGAGGAAGTTTCAGAGGATCTCCAAGAACCACAGACGAAGACCAAGTTGAGAATCTTCAGCTTCTATCGCTTTTTCACATTCGGAACAGAAGGCTCGTCATTTGAAAAGATCGAATCTTGGTTTTGCCGAGCTTTTCCTCGGAAACGAAGCAATTGGTAGTTGCCCATTCGTACTGATACGTGCGTTGTATGACCAGGGCCCCTCAAGTCCTTGACGCCCATTGACGCCCACGACGTGAATGATCCTCCACCCGAAACCGTTGCCGCTGACTTTTCCTCAAGCGGCACACGATCGCGTCAAATTCATCTTGGATCTTTTCTTCCGCTCCGAAACTATAAGCAGAATACTTCCCTTTGACCCGGAGAATTCAGCCCCACCATTCGACGATCTAAGAAACCGCTTTCAATATACCGAGGAAATCATTGAGAATTAATCGTGATCTCGGTTTGATTTTGTTGTGTCTTGGGATATAATGACGTACTGCAGCGTGCTCTCTTCCCCTATTATTGAAATGGCTAACCATCTGGTCTTGAAGGAGCCCAGATTCCCAAACGGAAGAACTGGACAGTGAATTTCTCGATACGGTCACGATCGAGGGCCGCGAGTATCAGAAGTATTCCATTGACCACCGCATATATTTCGGACCCGTCGACGATGTGAGAAAGAGTATCTCTTTCTCGTCTCTTTTATCACTGACATTCCGAGTAGGAGGAAGCCCGACGTCTTGATGAGCAGCAACAAATCTTCCAACGGATTTTCGATCACCGACTGATCTTCCCGCCCATCCCGAGTCTGCAAAGAGTGCTGGACTGTGGCCATGGGTCTGCATCCTGGGCCGTGGAAGTTGCCGAACAGTATCCAGATTGTGAAGTGAGATTCCTGGTCTGGGCTCATCACACGAATCATCTCACACTCTTGTTTTGTCATAGGTCATTGGCGTAGACATTGCCCCGCACATGAGCCCAGACGATGTGCCCGAAAATCTGTGGCTTCAGGTGAGTGAGATGCTTCTTTTCTCAATCTCCCCAGCCATGGATGAGATAACCAGTTAGAGAAGGTGGTCGCATCCATTGATGGTGCCACTCGGCTCATCAACCCGAGTACCGGTTTGATTCGAAGTGTAGCCCCGGGTGACGGTCGCTAACATGACACTGTGTAGGTTGATGACTTGAATCGGCCATTCACGTTCCCTTCCCAGTACTTCGACCTTGTCCACTCTCGGCTCCTTGCGACCGGCATCCACCGCAACCGATGGCCAACCTACATCAACGACATTGTCAGGTGCGAACACTCCCGAACAAGCGGAAGGCCTGCAGCCAGTCTCAGAGACCATTCCTTTGAACTCCCTTTCAATGCTAATGGCCGAAACCTTCAAGGGTGTTGAAACCAGGAGGATGGGTGCAAATGGTCGAAATATACTTCAACGTACAGTCTGACAACGGCTCGCTCACCGATCAGCATGCCCTCCGGAGATGGAGCATCCAGTACATGCGGGCCTTGGAAGACAGAAAGGACCTGCGAGTCGTGTCGAGACTGCGGAACCATTTCCAGAGTTCGGGGTTGGTGGAGGTTGACAGCAAGATGATCCCGCTCCCTCTGTCGGCGTGGTCAACCGGTCAGTTGTCGTTGTTGGCATTGACGAAGAGATTCAAATCTGACGGCATCCAGATCCGAGAATGCGAGCCATCGGGCAGTCAAACAGTGACAACATCCATGAACTCCTTCGATCCTTAGCGCTATACCCTCTCACGCAACGATTGCACATGTCGGTGCAAGACTTCAATTTGCTGGTAGAACAAGCACAGGAAGAGGCGAGAAATCGTTCCCTCAAAGCATATTTTCCATTGTGAGTATAATCCCACAAGTATCAGCGGCGGAAAGTCTGACGAAACAGATACGTCTGCATCGGCCGAAAGGCACCATGAGGGCCAGTCTGGAGCTTCCTAGCATTTGCCTCCTGTCAGGCATCGGCAGTCATCGTGCGTCAGGATTTCGCCGGATTGTCTGGACCCCTTTCGACAGCACATTGTCAACCACGGCATCTCAAGTCGTGTTGTAGTTTCGCGTTTGCGCCTGCATATACATTTCGAGTTAGACAAAATGGGTTAGTCAAACAAGTTTTCTTCGTCACATCTATACCCATCTGTACTTGGTATTCTCCAACGAGACACTGTCGGTCTGCTCAGATCTTCAGAGGGGAAGAACTGACAGAGTGGCATGGTCGTACAACGCGGCATGGAGCAGACCGATGATCGAGATAGGCGTTATAGTCTCCTCATTCTTTACGACTCCAGTGTTTGGCTCGGGAGCGCAATGCAGGGTTTGTCAGATCGTCGCGGGTTGTGGTTTTGTGGTTCTGCGGGTCGGGAGGATCGAGCAGATCTGAGATCTGAGATCTGGGGGCTGCGCTAAGCGTCACGATGCCAATGGCAGAGCCTCAACATCCAGATGATTGATAACGAGAGACTCTTGAAGCACACGAGTTGAAGATGACAGCAAGTTCAGGAAGGGAGGGGTCCGAGCCCGATCTGGCGGGAAGAGACGGGGAGACGGTGAAGGTGTTGCCTGTTGGGCCGCCAAATGTGAAGAAGTTGAGATCATATCGTCTTCTTATCTTCTTGGTCCCTGATCATGAGATACACGGAGCAATGCCCGGATCCTTGAAAGTGCGATCCCTGGTGAGATGTTATTCTACGCTCCACGGATCCCTGGCATACCAATGCCCGAAAGCCTATTCTGAACGTCTCTCGTGACTAAACTGGTTCATTCACCGAACCACACCCGCGAATATCTGCCGCTCCAGAGAACGCTCAACATGACTATAATCAGAACACACCAAATGAGGCACTTATGTGCTGTACGGGCCTACAGAGTGCCCACTGCCCATAGACGAACTCGAGGCCCCGTCGTCGGCATCTCCCAGTTCAGGGGGAACTCTGTTGCGCCGGGGTTCTAGCACCCGATTATCGCATCAGATCTCTCGGGCCCCTAAGATACGTGTTCGTGTTTTGGAAACAAATCAAACGAGAGCGGTCTAAGATAGACCATCACCGATATGATGAGTCTCGCTCCAGGGCTCCAAAGGGGTCCCGCCCGCCCCTGTAAACTCTGGTCTCTCGAGAACAGACGGTTACACGGCTCTTGAACGGCAGGCAGGTTCGGTACCAGTCAATTAATCAATCAAAGTTCAGGTAAACCGATGGAGCTTCGCTAGGGTGATCCGATAACTAACTACCGAGCTTACAGAGTTACTGTGAGTGATGACCTGTCATAGCCTAAGTAGTCACCTCAAGATCCATTGTGAAGGCCACCAGTAACGTGAAGCTCATGAACCCAGGATTAATATCTTCGTTCTAAAGGTGATTTTTAGGAATGTAGACACCATTCACATTCCTGATCTAGATCCTTTGCTGCCTTGAATGCAAGGCACGAACGTATCCCAATCGGGTAAAGCGGCGGGGAGAAAAAAAGTTGGCGCGCGGATTTTCAGAGCTGCCGACCATCACCAACAGTCTGTACACCTGCAACGATGCCCTCCACCTACAAGAGAGAAAAGCCGTGGGATACGGATGATATCGATAAGTGGAAGGTAAGAATATTCGAATCTCTTTTTTCCCTACAAAAAAGACCATCATCCCGACTAACAAATCCAGATCGAAGAATTCAAGCCTGAAGACAATGCCGCCGGAAACTTCGCAGAGGAGTCCTCTTTCATGACCCTGTTCCCCAAATACCGCGAACAATACCTAAAGGAAGCATGGCCCATGGTCACCAAGTCCCTGGAGAAGCAGGGCATCGCCTGTACTCTGGACTTGGTGGAGGGTAGCATGACCGTCAAGACAACCCGCAAGACCTACGACCCAGCCGCGATCCTAAAGGCGCGCGATCTGATCAAGCTCCTCTCCCGAAGCGTTCCCGTCACCCAGGCACTGAAGATCCTCGACGACGACATGGCATGCGACGTGATCAAGATCCGCAACCAAGTCCGGAACAAAGAGCGCTTCGTGAAGCGTCGCCAGCGCATCCTAGGCCCCAACGGTTCCACTCTGAAGGCTCTGGAACTCCTGACGAATACATACATCCTCGTGCAGGGTAACACGGTGGCAGTGATGGGCCCATTCAAGGGGTTGAAGGAAGTGCGACGAATCATCGACGACTGCATGGCCAATATCCACCCCATCTACCACATCAAGGAGTTGATGATCAAGCGGGAGCTGGCCAAGGATCCGACATTGGTCAATGAATCATGGGACCGCTTCCTGCCCAACTTCAAGAAACGTACGCTGTCTAAGCGCCGCACGCCCTTCAAGGTCACCGACAAGACGAAGAAGGTCTACACGCCTTTCCCCCCTGCACCCGAGAAGAGCAAGGTGGATCTGCAGATCGAGTCTGGCGAGTACTTCCTGTCCAAGGAAGCCAAGGACCGTGCTCAGAAGGAGGATGTCATGGAGCGTCAGCGCATCAAGCGCGAAGAGAAGATGCGCGAGCGCCAAAAGGATTTTATTGCCCCCGAAGAGGATGGACCTATCGAGAAGAAGGAGAAGAAGGAGAAGAAGGAGAAAAAGGAGAAGAAGGAAAAGAGCAAGCGGAAGCGCGAGGCCGAGACCGATGCCGATGGGGACGATGCTGCCGAGCGCAAGGAGAAGAAGAAAAAGAAGAAGAGCAAGTCCAAAGATGCGTCCGACGAAGAGTAATATCCTTTTCTTGGCTTTCTTTGAACTTTGGCGCTTGTGGCAGTGCATGGGTCTGGCGTTAACCTCTTTCCTCTTTGCAGTGTCTTGAAAATGGCCTGTATGTTGTAAAATGCCCAATACCATGTTGTTTTCTAGACCATGATCCATTAAAGAATATATTCAATTGTCTCAGTGCAACATCGAACAATTAAATTTATAAATTTAATATATTTATAAATTACAGATAGTTACGATGAAAGGCACAACCATTCCTTCCAGTTACTGACAATAGGGTGTCCATCTGTCAAACCGAGACAGAAACAGAGAATCGACGAATAGAAGATTCGCCAACGGGTTTGTCAAGAGAGCCTGGGATTAAGCACTATCGACGCGGTCAACGACGGCCTTCTGCTCTTCTGCGTGGGTCGTAACGGCCTCGTCCTTTTCGGTGATCATACCCATCTCGTGAGCAAAGGTGTCATGAGGCTTCCAGTTGGCACTGGTCATGGGTGTAGACTCCTCGAGCATCTTGTCTACCTGTTCCAGGGAGAGGCCCTTGGTCTCGGGGATGACGAAGAACGCAAACAGCAGGCACAGGAAAAGGGCGCAGCCCCAGATGAAGAATACCTTGGTCTTCAGATTGCCGTAAGCCGGGTCCACCATGTACGGAGTGATCACTGCAATGATGCAGTTCCAAAGCCAGTTCGAGGCCGTAGCGAGAGCAACACCCTTGGCTCGAATGGGGAGAGGGTAAATCTCGCCGATAACTACCCACGCAGCAGGGCCCCAAGTGATAGCGAAAGACGCGATATACAGGCAGGTGAAGAGGATAAGACAATCTCCCCTGGAGACGCGAAGGTCAGTTTCTTACTTGCACTGGAGGCATGTTGCGTAACTTACGAGGCTTTGCTTCCCGCAGGTGTAGCGGTGCCGACAATGGCGACGATGAACTCGCATACACACATACAAGCGGCCCCATAGAGCAGCAGGCTACGCCGTCCGAACTTCTCGATCATGTAAAAGGAAGCTGGAGTGGCGACCACGTTGACGATGTTCATGATTGTCGAGATCAGGAATGGGTGTTGAAGGCCGACCTGCTGGAAGAACGTGGTGCCATAGTAAACTGAGAGGGTTAGCTCAAATGGTATAATTACCAAGTTAAAGCAATTTACCTACAGATGAAGTTGATGCCAGTCCATTGCTGGAACATCTGCAAGGCAGTCCCGGCAATCACGCGGCGAAGGTTTCCACGTGCAGTCAAGCCTCGCTTGAAGCAATCAGCCCAAGATGTGCTCGCAATTTGCTTTTCATATTCAAAGTTGGCCTGGATCTCAGCGAGCTCGGCCTGGATGGCAGGATTCGAACCAGGCTGGCCACGGACTCTCTCCAGGGAACGAAGGGCGTCATCGATTCGACCGCAGCGCACATAGTATCGAGGGGACTCGGGGAGTAAGAAAAGGCCAGCCGCCAGAATAGCAGCCCAGATGAACTGCAGACCAATGGGGATACGGTATGAGGATCTACTATCCATATCCTTGCAGCCTTGATCAACGCCCGAGGCGACCAGCAAACCGATGGTGATAGCCCATTGATAAACTGAGACAAGTAGGCCTCGGACTCGACGAGGACTAATCTCGGAGACGTAGAGAATGACTGTAGCGGAGACACCGCCGACACCAAGGCCAGCAATAAGACGGCCAGCCACAAGTGCACCAACAGTGGTCGATGCAACCTGAACGGCCACACCGATAGAAAACATTAGACACGAGAGCATGATGGTCATTCGTCGCCCAATCCGCTCAGCGATGCCACCACCAACCAGCGCTCCAAAGAAGGTACCGACGGAGAGGATGGAAGTGATGAGCGACTTGCGTGAGGCTGGGATCACGAAACCAGACGCATCCTCGGACTTGGAGACGGCCTTACCGAAGTGTTTCTTGACATAGGGCATACCAAGGACACCAGATATGTAGCCAGAATCGTAACCGAAGAGAATACCTGTGTGCGCCGTCGATAAATAGACATCACGGAGTTGTCAGAGAACGAACACAAACCTCCAAAGCTTGCAAAGCCACAAATCATGTAGGCACGCCAGGTGACGGGGGCCTCAATGAGGCTCAGGTCGGCGGTGCCGACGAGGTGCTGGGTATTGGCCATCTTCACCAATGAAGCGCATTCAGGAGGATACCAGATAGTATAGGAAGATAAGCGAGGAGCGTGGAAGAGAGAGAAAAAGAGAGGAAAGCAAACGTGAGAAGGAATTGACTGTCGAATAAGTAAGCTGCAGGCCCAAAAGTGGAAGGTGCCGGTGACGAGGCAACGGTGACACACTCCTGGTTCTGACTCCCGTGAGACCTTGTGATTTTGATAGGAGAGTCAGGTATAAGTATGAGGATCTGCATGAGAGTAATTGGAAAGAGGTGACCGGATCCAGAGCTGTCTTGGTTGGAGAAATTCAGGTCCTGAATAATCTCATGAAGTACGGCCATACATCTGGGATATTCCCCGTCACGACTCTCCAAGAGTCCGGATTTAAGCAGGAATACCTCGGTCCATGGATACAAGAATATTGCCTTCAATCCCCATCCAAAGAATACGAAACAAGGTATAACGCAATAAAGCACAATGCCTTGCAAGCCACCTTGAGCGACGAAGTGGGAAAGCCGTAATGGCTTCAATCCCTGACAATCATTGGAAAGTCGAGTACCACACCTGCCAACTGCAGAAATCCCACCTGTCGAAAGCACGTTGTACCAGGTGTGCGATGGAACCCGACGGCGTACAAACCACCTGACTGACAAGGATGTGGTTTCATTACACTAGACATGGACATAACCACGGGCCTCTGATACGTTCTAGAAGTGGAGAAAGAACAAGTCAATTTTGAATAAGGTTTGCTAAAGTTAAATAGCAGGATACGACGTATAGTAACAGGTAGACACATGCACGAAAAGGTACAGCCTCCGCAGGAACTCTGTACCGAACATAGATTTGAAGTTACTGCAAAACCAAAAGACCAATGCTCAATTTCGTATCATCAACTATCAGGTAATCGTATGCAAGCTGTACAGATGCAAAACATAACAAAATTCCGAGCCCTATGTGCCCAGAGCAAGAGCTAATCATACCCTCCCCCAGTCGATTCAGATGAACTACCCTCCAAACGTCGCAGCTTATCCAACAAAAACTTCTCCTGCTCAATCTGACTCTTTTTCAAATCAACACAGAGGAAGAGGACCACAAAGCTGACCAGGCTCAGCGCAAACAAGAAGTAAAACGGAGTCGAGACATTTCCTGTCGGACTCGCGTCGATAATAGCACTGGAGACAAGAGGGCCGATGAAGGATGATGTCTTTCCAATGATACTGAAGAGACTGAAGAATAGGAACTCGTGGCCACGCGGGGTGACTTCTGAGATCATGATTTGCGAGTAGCTATACCAAGGGCAGACGAAGAGACCGTAGAATGCTTGATACACCTATACGCAGGATTAGTACTGTTGGTACCCGATGTGTTGAGAAATGCTATACCCAGAATTCCCAGGTGTGATGGAAACCAAACTTGTTGGTCCAGATACCGATCATGCCCCAGCCATCGAGCAGGACGATGCAGAATGCAATGGCGTTGAACATAGTCTTAGTCCCGAGTCGATAACGCTGTTGGGTCCACCAGAATGCGTAGATGCCGACCGCCTAGCATTTACTATGATTAGTTCCGTCAAAAGGCTTTTAATTGGGGACTTGGGCTCACCTGCGCTGCAATGCCAACGATCAAAAGATACGTTATCTCCAGGGTATTGTAGGCCACAACACTGTTCTGCAAGGTTGAGATAACGGTCACGGTCGTGTTTAAAGAGTCTCCCAGCAAGAAGTAGCCTTGAGAAAGGTGTCAGTTATTCGGACAAATGCCAGAGCTTAGTCCCGCCTTTATCTTACCGATGAGATAGATGAGACTCTGCTTCAGTTTCCAAATCTGTTTCAGGGCATGCCAAAGCTGCCACATGCCGGCGATGAAAATACCTCGTCGGCCCGGATCTTGACCCGGACGACGCTTCTCGAAGAAGAACCATGGCAGGGAAACCAGCAACCAGACACCGGACACAAAAGCAATTAGCACACTCAATCCCCAGTTATTGTTAGCCTCGCTAGCATTGACATGCAGGCCAAACATGATCCCGACGATGATCGCCAGGATGAACAGTTCGGCTACAGACTGGACATAGAAGGCAATGTTGGCCAGACGGCTACGCATCATCATGTCAGCATAGTCGTATTCATCGCGGGTGATGGTCCCGCCTTGATAAGCGTCTGCCTTGTCTTTCAACTCCGATGTATTGCGAGCCAGGCCCGGAAACGCAGCTGTCCAAAAGGTCAAGGTTGTCTGGTAGGCAATCAGGCCGACAATGTATAAGCCGACGCCAACTTGCCATTTGTCCGAAGTATGAACACCCAGCCATCCGAATCCAATGGCATAGGCGATGATGGACAGGGCGATGAGAATGTTGGGCCGCCAGTTGCCAAAGTCGGCAAAGCTGCCGATCACTAGGAAGACGACTACTTGGATGGCGAAGGAGATGCCGTTGCATAGAAGAACGATACTATTGGCGCTGCGTGCGCGGCCAGCGAATTGTAGGTAGCCATCAACGGGCGCGGCCTGGTACAGCAGGTTTTGGAATGCAGTGGGCGCGAAATCTGTCTCGTTAGCCTTCCCGATCTAAATGAAAGGCTTGGAAACTTACTGAATAGTGACAATCCATTATTTCCGATGTAATAGCTGCACGGTATCTGTGTTTAGTTTTCGACTCTTGATTTTCCATGTTAGACGCACGCATAATAGGCCCAGATCTCGGTTTGGGTCGTGCGGTACTTTTCATCGAACTGGTCTGGCGAGATAGGCTGCTCGGATTTATCCAGGACCTCGATCTGGGGATTTGCCTTTGCCGTTGTATCGCTGGGGGGATCCATATTATTATTAATTATATTTTTGCCTCGACCAAAAGTGTCCTGCCAAAGGCAAAATCCTGAGATTTAGTATGAAGGAAGAAAGCCCCTAGTTTCATTGGAATGCCATAACTATTTAAACCGAGTTCAAGCCGCCTCTGCCCCGTGTGCTAAACACAGTCGGAGCCAGTGGCATTGGAATTGAATGATTGGGCCGATCGTGCGATAACAATGGGGATTTCAGCTCCGCTGCGTCCCTAGAGAGAGCTTAGCGACTCGGCGTCGTCCAACACAACCAATCACGTTCGATTGTTCTCGGAACGCAGTTATCCTAGCGGTGTCGTCTATTGGCTCGATAACACTTGCTGATTGCGGGAATATGCCACACCCGGAGCACGTCCCCATATATAGCTATGTAGTAATATGCAGTGCCTCTGCTTCTATATGATCACCCCGAAAAGTTGCCTGGCATCTTGCTTGATTTTCACTGATCACAATAGATGCACAGAATATCCATCTTGCAGATGACAGTGATCAAGAGAAGGGAATGCGCAATGAGTTCAATGGAAACTTTATCAAAGTAAGATTCCATTTTTACCAAGAATCGAATGACGACCACGATCGAGTCATTATAACGCCGGAATAAGCATCTTATGAAAATACAGAGTGCGCAGTTGCAATGATGAATGAAAACATGACCCGCTTACCAGATCAAGTCAGATTTGATAAGCTCAATCCCCAATTACCTGAGAAGCAGCACTTTACTCTTCCACTTCCTCGACCCTTGCGGTCAAGTCTCGTTTCACGGCTGTTGACCTGGGGGTAGATGCGGGCTCCGCAGAGGTGGTCGTTGCCGAGGGAGCGGCGTCGCCGGTAGACCCAGCGGCGGGCTCCGACTTGGACTTCTTGCTCTTCTTCTTCTTGTTCTGGATGTCATGTGTTAGGTCGCGGCGTTCATGGTCATTATGGAATCAAAGGCCTTACCTCCTGCCAGCCCCACAGAGGCTTGAAGCTGTCAAAGAACCCAACATCCTCAAATAGATTAGGGAAGAGCCAGAGGCCCGGTGGCACGGCGAAGACGGTGATGCAGAATAGAATCAGACGGAAGATGGACATGGCGAAGAAAAGACCAAGCAACCCCATCATACCCACACTTAGGTACCAAACACCCTGGCGCAGCATGATCGGCCACAGAGGGAAAAGAACGACGGCAAAGATACCCGCCACCACGGCGGCAGCCATAGCTTTCTGCTTCCACTGCGGTCCTTCATACAACCAGACGTAGTGCATCATAGGATCTGTCTCCTGGTGCTGCTCGATCTTCACGGTCCACAGACCCTTGACCCGGTTCTTCGGCTTAGCATGGTTATGCCCGGCGTGGGGATCAGCTTTGGAAACTCGCAGTGCCAACAGTGAGAGCGGAAGTAGCTTAAATACGTTCTCGGCGGATGCGCGGTCCGTCACGGGAGGGAGCTTGGAATTCTTCTTTGCGGCTTTGGCGTAGGCGGGGGATTCAATCGCACGAATGGCTCGTTTGACTAGAAATCATGGCGATGTTAGCAACTGATGAATGACAATTGAAGCTGCAACGAACCCTTGAACATGTCCTTCCGTTGTCCATCCAAAATACAAGTCCGCGGCTTCAAGTTCTGCGACCGTAGGAAGTTGGCCACGGCAAGGGCCTTTGGATCAGGAGGCTGACCCGGTTGTACGGGGACCTGCTGCATCTGCTGTGTCGGGGGCGATTGTCCTGGTTGTCCTGGTTGTCCTTGGGATGGAGGTGTTTGGCCCTGCTGTTGCTGCTGTTGTTGTGCGTGCTGTTGCAACGCCCGCATCCGTAGCTGCGACACGTACTCCTCCGGTGTCAATCCGAGCTTCTCGGCGTCGGCAGCGAGTTGTTCGCGCTGCTTCTGTGCGAATTCCGCGGGTGACATCCCTCTCTTGGCAGCTTCAGCAGCGAACTGTCGTTGCATGGCAGCGACCTGTTCCGGATTGGGCGCGGCCATTGTGAAAGATGTCTGACCGAAATTCGACAGAGATCGAAGTCGAAGACAAAGGGACGGACTTGGGGTGGTTGACGTGGGAGTTGAAAGAAGTAGAAAAGTGGCCAGATCGACTCAGGTGATCTCCGCCCTACAGCTTTCCTTCCCCGTCCGATCGTCACAGCATATGCGACCCCATGTCCAACTCGTATTACTCTAAGAACACTTTGGACGATGCTACTTGGGTGGCTGTCCTCTTGGTTCGTCTTTGTTCTTCTACTACTCGATTGAAAAGCTGACTCCCTTACAGAGTGAACGCGACGTAGCCGGCCAGATCCCTGTTAACTTCGTCACCAACCCTGCCGTGTCGCTTTCCTCGGCCTGCTTCGGCGCAGGCTTATACAATCGAAAAGATGCTACCAAATGCATTTCCAACCTTTTGGCCGTTGGATATCGGCGACTAGTGCTGGACTTGTATTGGTCGGTTGAGCGCAGAAGGTGGACATTCTGCCCCGTCACCATCCCAGCAAAGGCTGATGTGATGGTCTCTGCGAGTGAAGCTTCGGAGACGGCTACGATGACGGCTTCGACCAATTCATCCTCGACGACATCTGACGCAGCAGCAGCCTCCATAACAGCTTACTCGGATTCCCACGGAGATACGGTCTACGAGCTAGGACCGTATCGCTGCACGAATGATCTCGATTTATCTACCCTCACAGATGTGCTGGTCGGATATTTTCAAGATACAACGTCGCAGTTGATTACATACACGACTTATTTGGTGTTGAATCTGCATGTGGCTGGCAGCGATTCTGCGCCGACGAAGCCTGCATTCGCCGTAACCGGTGATGACCTGCCCTCGGCTCAAATAGAGCGAGTTGGCTCGTTTCTTGATGTGAAGTTGCGAGGTTATTTGTACAGTCCTTCTCAACTTGCCAAGGACCGAAGCAACCTCAACGAATCCTGGTATGAGGTCGAGGAGGATTATATGCCTATTGTGCAGTATTACACTATTCATGAAGACAAAGATGGTATTCAAAGCACACCGGATGGATGGCCATCGTCCAAGTACATCCAGCTTGCCAAGTCTGACCGTGTCATAATGGAATACGGTTCCGTCGACCTGCAGCTGGCCACTTACGACCTGTCGCAAGATCAAGACGCAGTGTTTCCACCCGGGTATCTCACCTCTGCGATACAGGTGTCAGGGGCCACCAACGGCTCTATGACATCGGGATGCTTGTACAAGGCAGGGGCCACAGAAGTCTCTCGGGCTAACTCGTCATGGGCAATGTCCAACGATATCCCTGTGGCATACGGTGCATCTGATGACAGTACCATGCAGTCGCTAGACGACACCATCGCGGGTATTACAGGATGTGGCATTTCGCCGATGCTCAATAGTACTCTCTTTGGACAAACCGCCGATGTCAATGTGGACCATTACCGTAACGTGTCGCTTGCGGCAGGGTGGGCATGGGCAATTGGTGAGCCACAAGGTGCAGAGTCTGGCGGCGGCACACAGGGCGTTCCCGAGTTTGGCCGATGCGCCATCATGGACCTCTCACTGGGTGGCCGCTGGCGTGCCACTAACTGTACTGAGCAGCGACGTGGTGCATGCCGAGTGGGCAATTCACCCTTTTCATGGGCTCTATCGAACTCGACAGTTGACTTCTATCATGTCTCGGACATGTGTCCTCCAGGCTCGAGTTTTGCCGTGCCTAGGACCGGCCTTGAGAACACTTACCTCTATAAATACCTCCTGACTCAACCTCGATCCATCATCGATCCGGAATCTCTCGATCTTTCGCAGCGCGAGATCTACCTCGACTTCAATTCCCTCGATGTCACTTCGTGCTGGGTCGCTGGTGGTCCTGGGGCTAGCTGTCCCTACACATCTAACCCGCAGCAATTGGAACGCAAGACGGTACTGGTTGCAGCCATCGCTGGAATTGTGATTTGTATTATCACCGCCTTGACTCTATTCGTCAAGTGCAATGCCAATCGCCGCAATTCTCGGCGTCGGAAGCGTGTTATTGAGGGCTGGGAATACGAGGGTGTTCCTTCATAGCCCTCGTAACTCGTGCTTTACGACCTACTGTTGTGTCCATTTAAGATTTTATGATACCCCGTCAATCAACTGCTTTATTTTCTCTCTTGGAGCTGTTTGCCCCTCCCGAGGTCGTTTTCGGCACCCCTCACAGCAAAAGACTAGCTAGGTACATAGTCAGCCTTTCAAAATCATCGAGTACCGAAAGAAATACCCCCCACCCCCCAATCATGAGCCTTTACGTGAGCATGCAATCAAATAGGGGACAGATTCTATGTGAAGGAAGTGGTGAACCTGATTTCGATCCATCATGTAACTAATCTGCAATTCAAACTGTAGAATTCGGGGCTATGTACCCGGAATAGAGAGATATCATCGCTACATATCCATAAGCACGCAAAATGGTAGTCAAAACTCCGTTCCCAGAAATTCCCATGTCCGAAATAAGTCGTAAAATAATCACAAACCGGCAAATCGAGCCCATCCTGCGGCCCGAATGGGCGATTGGTTCGAGTTGCTGCTCTGGTTTGGTTGCACCTCGATACTCTTCCCACCACGGCCTTCCTCGGCGACTTTCCCGCTTACGTCTCGGCGACGCGGCGATCCAACCTTAGGAACGCCTAGACCAGCCAAATAAGAACCATAAGACGATAAGGATGCACCAACACCGCCAACAAGGCTTTGCCCACCGATGTCTGCGCCGGAATTGCTGACCACACGACCTTTGCGATCTCCCTCGTTCAATGCTGGTGTTGACGGACCTGAGGGACTCAGATAGCCTTCCTCATCACTGTCGTCCTTTTGGAGGGATTGGTAGGCAGCCATCTTCTTGCTGCGTTTCTCGGAGAATTTGGTCGGATTACGAGCCATCTGGTCACTCGGATCGCGAGAACGGACACGACCAAGTTTTTCTTCTTCCTCTGCATCACCGTAGAAGCGGCTCTTGGCTGGAAGAGAGTCGTTATCGTCGTGTGGCACAAACACTTGAGCCTTCTGGTTCCGCGAGAAATTCGGGTTATCAACCAGTGCATTCCGCCGAACGGGATCGGTGTCCTCCAAAGTCTCGGTCAGAGCAGGCTGTGGGGTAGGAGGGTTCAGCATGAGAGGGTTGAAGGGAAGACCATGAGATGTTTCCCCATCGATGTCATGGTCGTGCTCGTCGGGGTCGGGGAAGATATTGAATTGAGTATCACCCAGATCTCGCTCGTAGTTGTTCTCGTCTTCATGGCCGTAGTACTCCTGTGCTGACAGTGATGCATACTCGCCCCGAGTGTCCTCAGGGATCACGCTTCCAATGCTCGTAGGCTTTTGACCGTATGCGAACCAGTCCCGGATGCCACTACCAGTCGAGGTGCCCGTCGCATCAGTCTTTCGACTGTAAATCGAAGACGATTGACGGAGGGTATTGCCATTTTGATTGTGTGGATCATCCACTGGCGACGGACTGCGATCGGAATATGCAACCCAGTTGTCGGACAAGGGACTTACCGAGTCCGATCTGTCCGCAGTCCGAGACGACAAATGGCGCATGTGAGTAGTGGGATCAACGATTTCCGGTAGTTGCTTGGGCACATTTCTGTATTCCGGCGCCGGGGTTTGGGATGTAAGATCATAGGGCTGACTTGCGGGATGGTGGAAAAGCATATCCGGGCTCGATGGCTCCATGTGAGATAGAAGGTGTGGCTGAAAAGATGCTTGGGACTGACGCTTCTCATTTATCTTATCCACCGACCCTCGATTGGGACCACCGCCCAAAGACTGGTCGCGTGTGTGTATAAATGGCACAGAACGGGGAAGGCCAATGAGAGGATCTTCCATGGCCGAGTTCAACGTGGAGGAGCTTATATGCTTCTCGCGTATGTCGATTTCTTTCTGGCTCCTAATAGGACGTGCAGTCAGGTTGTCTTCCAGCGGGTTCACGTCAGGCGGCAAATGAGAAATCTTGCGGAATATTACGGCCAGAAAGATTGATAGGGAAAGCGAGACAAGGTGCAACCCGGCGTTAGCCACGGCGCAAATGAACATGGCTTCACAGATGTCAACTGTCAAGCTAGCGCTCTCAAACAGGGTATCCCAGTGGTAGGTATCTTTTGTATATTCTGCGTGAGCAAAGAATGCGGTAAAAACATAGAATGGGATTAGTCCCGCATCGAGCATGGAAGCGAACAAACCATAGCTGGCTTGCGAAGCGGGAGGCCGGTTGACTGTAGAGCGAGAGAGATTACAAATGCCGTAAATAGTGTGCAGGATTGCAACAATAGGCTAGTTTATGGTTCAGTCATTTCTTTCTCAGCCAATTGATAAACACAGTGACTTACACCGGCCCGAATGACCCAGATAATGGCCGCTGAGGCATTTTTAATGACGATAGAGCAGAATAAGGAGCCGAGAGCAGCCAGAAGGGTAAGAACTCGCAACCCGAGCTGAGTGCCACGGGTATACTTGACCCTGTTCTTGGTGTTGGGGTTCATCGGAGTCCATGTTGATTTGTCGAGGCTGCTGGCCCACTGGATTCAATGTTAGTCACGCGCTATATGTGCGCATAGTTTGACTGTCCATACCGAATCTGGATGCCGGTTGAAATGCAGCAGCGGCCCCTTCTCCTTTGGCTTGAGCTGCTCGCGAACTCGGCTCGCTTGCGTCACGGCTTTGGGACTGAAGCCGGGGTCGGTCGGGCCACGGAAGCTGTAGGTGGACGGGCGATCGTAAAGGAATGGAGGCTCCGATCTCCCCATAGTAGCGACTGCAGACCGTGGGTGACCACGCGAAAAGGGAATGTGGATGAGGATTGGAATGCGATCAGATCAAGCTGACAGTCGCATGAACCATGAGTGCGGAGCAAGGAAGATAAATACGATAGTCGGCCCGGCAACGGTATCATGGTCACGTGAACTGCGGTCTGATAAACGATGACGACTCATTCTTGACTCTTTTCGGGAGCTACAGACCATGCTGGACCGCGCATTCGTCTGTGCTCAATGCACGGCGCGACTTACTCGCCACTCCGTCTATCAGACTAAGACGCCCTTCTACTCGGCATTCCGCCGTCTGAGCAGCAATGCGACTTCCGACCGGCCCGTCCGCGTTGCCATTGTCGGCTCAGGGCCCGCGGGATTTTACGCGGCTTCGCGCTTGTTGAGTAAGCAGGAGGATGCGGTGGTTGACATGTACGAGAAACTCCCGGTGCCATTTGGGTTGGCTCGCTATGGTGTGGCCCCAGATCATCCAGAGGTGAAGGTGTGTACTCGGTAAACCAGCTTGCGCATTCCATTGTACCTCAGAACGCCCTGTGCAGTTCTCTTATATAGCTCCATGGGCTAATAGTTTGATTCAGAATTGCGAGGAAAAGTTCACAGAAGTCGCCACGTCCCCACGCTTCAACTTTGTCGGCAATATCGACCTTGGTAATGACTTGCCTCTTACTGCGCTTAAACCACATTACGATGCCTTTCTGTTTGCATATGGAGCCTCTCAAGATAAACAACTTGGAATTCCGGGGGAAGACGCAGTTCGGGGTGTATATTCGGCCCGTGCCTTTGTCGGATGGTACAACGGTCTCCCCGAGCACCGCGATTTAGAACCTGACCTGACAAACGGTGAAGATGCCGTAATTGTCGGTCAGGGTAATGTGGCACTTGATGTCGCGAGAATATTGCTTTCGGACGTGGATGCGCTTCGCAATACCGATATTACTGACTACGCCCTTGAGGCTTTGTCCAAGAGCCGCATTAAGCGGGTGCGAGTGGTTGGCCGCCGAGGGCCACTGCAAGTGAGTAGAACTAAGTTAACATGGACTTCCAAATACTAACAGTTTCAATCATCTAGGCCGCATTTACTATCAAGGAACTTCGTGAATTACTGCAGTTACCCTCCGTCTCCTTCGACCAGATCCCAAAAGACATCTTTCCTCCTGACAATGTCGTGAACGCATTGCCCCGGGCGCAGAAGCGCCTGATGCAGCTTCTTGGCAAAGGATCAGCAAACGATCCTCAGACGTCGACCAAATCCTGGTCATTAGACTTTCTTCTCTCCCCCGACTCTCTCCATTGGTCACCGGTCCACCCGTACCATCTCTCCCATGTCAAATTCTGCCGCAACCAACTCGACCCTACAGATCCATACAGCCCTAGCTCCAAGGTCACAGCCAAGCATCTCTCCAGTGGAGACCGTGCCATGGTAGACCTTCCCGCCAGCGTCTTCTTCCGCAGTGTCGGCTACAAGTCGCTACCCTTGCCCGGTCTAGAAGAACTTGGTATTCGATTTGAGGATCAGCGCGGTGTGATTCCAAATGATGGCTTTGGTCGTATAAAGAGCCCCTCGACTGCCGGTGAGCACCAGAAGCTGCCAGATGGTTCTTTGCTTACCCATCTGCCCGGCTTGTACTGCGCCGGGTGGGTCAAACGCGGTCCAACGGGGGTCATCGCCTCGACAATGACGGATGCCTTCACCACGGCCGATTCGATCATGCAGGACCTGGCTAACCACCCCGGCTCCTCATTGCTACATGCTCCTGGTCATAGTACTGGTCTCGGCTGGAACGGAGTCAAGGCCGAGGCAGAGCGCCGCGGTCTCCGGTCAACTTCCTGGAAAGACTGGCAGCGTATTGATGCCATTGAGCGGGAGCGTGGTCAGCAAAAGGGCAAGATTCGAGACAAAATGGGACGTGTGGAAGAAATGCTGGAGGCTATTGATTGATGCTTGTATGTGTAAAAGGTAGTATTTTGGCCGCCATTTACTGTAGCCCAACCCTCGTGTCTTAGACACATGATCCACTTTGTAGCGTATCTCATATACACATAGGTACTCATTCCACTGTCTTCTATTCTAAAGCCTAGATTTCACACTCACTGTTTGCAATCAGAGTGTAGGTGGCGGTCACACGACCGAGTTAGACATTGGTTGTTGGTCAATTGGTCGGAAGCCTGAAGCCTATTTATAGGCTCTGGAAAATCCTACAACATAGGGTGCACCATGAGTTTGAAAAAAAACCAGGAGTCTCTGGCTACTTGAAAAGGAGTATCAAATTGCATACGCCTTTTAATATTTTAGTCTCCGCGAAACTACATATACTATATTAGATCCTTCACTGACGCACGCCGTCCTACTTTTAGCCTACCTAGAGCATATAGGGATTCCGAGGGAAAAATTAACGTTCTACTTCCTAGTTACTTACTTCCTATAACCTTAATATCTACTTCTCTATCTCTTACCTTGCCCTTATTTTACCTTTACTTTGCCCTTACTTTGCTCTTTGTCTTATATATTTCCTTATTCCTTGTATCTTCTGTAATATACCAGTCGGTTTAGTGCGTAGTAAAAATAATTATGACACTTTGGTACCTATCGCCTGCCGTAGTCTGGTAGTGTAGTGCGTATCATTACCCGGAAATCGGCCAAGTTGTGTTTGTTTTCGGGAGATAATTTCGCCAGGAGCCGGGATTGCTAACATCAGCCAAAGGACCAAACCGCCGATTGGGGCCTGTCACATCACAGTTGTCTTTAAAAGGCACTGCTCTCCCTTTCCTATACATCGATGGCTGACCCTAGCTCTCCAGATTGTAAAAGCCTCTACCCACAGGCAGAAGAGCGTCTCCATCCTTGAGTATGACGTGGATGGTAGCTCGTCTAAAGCTTGGGAACGAGGCCACTACTGTTCATTAAGTGAATTGCAAAGCCAGTCTTTGGTAGATTAAACAATTTCCGTAAATCCATAAAAAGGGATCCGCTTTCTCAAAAGGGTTGTTTCACGGCGGCTGAGTCCTCAACAGAAGACAGCTTGACGACCTCGGAAGTGGTTGCGGCGTCTTAGGTCATTTCCCAGGAATCAATTTAATTCCAAGTTAGCAGCTAAGCCGACCGGATTTCTCGTTCATGTCTCCGTACGTAGAATAGCACAGAGAATGCCATCATAGAGGATGCCATCAGAGCAATGGCCAGCTACAGCCTTGACCAAGCTGCATTGATCAATGCGCTTGATAGCCTGGAGACTGTAGCTCGTCCGATACTGCATGAAGGGCAGACCTTCCCTTTCAGTAAAATAGCGCGGTCACCAAAGGCCAGGAAATCTCTAGATCGCGCGGGAGTAGGGCCACGTCAAGTTATGATTGGATATTTCCAAGGAAGGAAGGAGCATTAGAAGGGTCCCACAATGCCTTTGCAGTCTTAATATCGGTGGGCTGACTGCGCAAAGAGTTTTCTAGGCGAGTTCACCGTAGATCGCGGAAGAGGCTTGGATGGAGTGGGGCCGATGAAAATTGTGTGGTTCGAGGCGATCCCGTGCTCGGGATGCCGAGAATATTTCGAATGCTGAATGGCATTATTGGTGATTTCTAGGGGTGGGAAATATTATGGACTGATAGTAGAGTTTACTGTAGATGCGACCGTGGCTATTACTATGCGGCAGCCGGAGCTGTCACCGGTCAACACGGCATCGATCCCGAGTCGGTCTCGGGACAACACCGAACTCGGTGTGCCGATTGGGCAGTGGAGCCACGGTAGGCTTATTTAGACTGTATTTAACGGACCGGAAATCTCTGCGCCTCACCGATGGTGGGTCTGGCCGAGTCCGACCACCACCCAGCTCTGTCCACCGTGTAGCTCTTATCGGTGCAGCGGTGAACTCCTTTGACGTTCATACTGGAACGTGCTCAGAGAGATTCTATATAATGGGACCTGAACCCAGGACATAGTTTTACCCCTTTTTGCAGAGTGTATGCATGCGTAGACACCTTCTCGAGTCAAGCTTTGGAGATCGTCGTTGTGCCAGCCTTGTTTTCGGTACGGTACGGGAAGAATCCACGCCCCACTGCGCAAGTAAACAGAAATCTACTCCATGCAGATTATTTTTTCTGGGCCTACGTTCAATGGATGGTCAGCCACTCGCTTCGATAGTAATTGGCACGAGACTTCGACTCACTCAAGTATAACTCGGAAAACGGCACAGATCAGGTGCTCGTCAGGACGGCACCTTGCCGAACTTTTTGCCGATGTACTTTACCGAATACGGTGGTAACCACGGGCCGTATCCGTCCTCAGGAACATCCATTTCATTGGCCGTGTCCAGACCCAGTGCCCCTAACCCTAAAGTACGTATTGCAATTTTCTAGAAGGTGGCAACGGAAACAGCAACCCCTTGCTTGGAGAGACACACTCCGTCCTCCATACTCTGTATACATTCCACTGATCACGGATTCCCGCCTCCGTCTTGGAATGTTCCACGGGCTGAATGCGGAGAAGGAAATAAGCCAACAATTCAAATATCATTGTTCATATGAATATCAGAACCTGAAACAGCACACAAATAACCAAATATAGAAAACAGTAGCCTGCATTCAATATAGACTCACGTGGACATCCCCCCATTTTTCTTGTCAAATGCCTTTCTCCACTCTTTTCCCTCTTTTCTCCACCCCAAGAACTCTCCACGGACTGCTGTGCCCATGGAGTCATGGAGTAATTCGAAAATTTCTCCGCCCAATCGCGGCGCAAACGTGGGACGTGAGATCGGGGCCCCCGTTTTATTTGCCATGGTACCCCAAGCGGAGAGAGAGAGATGACCGAATCCGTTGACGGCGTCTATTTATTTGCCTCCTCCCTCTTCCCTTCCCTACCTTTTTCTTTTCTTCATTCCTTTTGTTTATCTTACACCCTCGACATATTCTCCACTTTGAGGGAGACTATTCCATCATGGGTGTCTCCAACTTTATCTCTAGTATCAAGAAGCCTGCGGAGGAGTCCCAGTTCTCCTCCCAGGCCCCTACTCCTTCTCGTGCAGACTCAACTACCGCCGAGAAGGATAACCTGACCCTCGATGACAGCCCCGTCAAGTACTTGACATGGCGCTCGTTTATTCTGGGTCTGTGTGTCTCTATGGGTGGCTTCATCTTCGGCTACTCTACTGGTATGGTTCCACGACAGGTCTATTTGCCAGGGTTGATACTGATTGCTCAACACAGGTCAAATCTCGGGTTTCACTACTATGTCCGATTTCAAGATGCGGTTCGCCGAGTACAATGCCGCTACGGGTGAATACGTCTTCAGCAACGTCCGCAATGGTCTTATTGTCGGTCTTCTGTCCATTGGTACCATGATTGGTGCCCTTGTGGCTGCCCCCATTGCCGACAGAATCGGCCGCAAGTTCTCCATTTCCTTCTGGGCCCTCCTCCACATCGTCGGTATCATTGTGCAGATCGCCACCACCGACAAATGGTACCAGATTGCCATCGGTCGTTGGGTCGCCGGTCTGGGTGTCGGTGCTCTTTCCAGTGTCGTCCCCATGTACCAGTCCGAGTCTGCTCCCCGTCAGGTCCGTGGTGCCATGGTCAGCGCTTTCCAGCTGTTCGTGGCCTTTGGCATCTTCATCTCCTACATTATCAACTTCGGTACTGAGCGCATCCACTCCACTGCCTCGTGGCGCATCACGATGGGCATTGGCTTTGCCTGGCCTCTGATTCTGGGTATTGGTACTCTGTTCCTGCCCGAGTCCCCTCGCTTCGCCTACCGTCACGGCCGTGTTGAGGAGGCTCGCAACGTCATGGCCAAGCTCTACGGTGTCCCCACCAATCACCGCGTCGTCGCCCAGGAGATGTCCGACATGAAGCAGAAGCTCGACGAGGAGAAGGCCGCTGGCGATGCTCCCTGGCACGAGGCTCTCACCGGTCCCCGCATGTTCTACCGCCTCATGCTCGGAATTGCTCTCCAGTCCCTGCAGCAGCTGACCGGTGCCAACTTCATCTTCTACTACGGAACCTCCATCTTCCAGGGTGTCGGCCTGAGCAACTCCTACGTCACTCAGATCATTCTCGGTGCCGTCAACTTCGGTATGACACTCCCCGGTCTATACGTCGTTGAGCACTACGGCCGCCGTAACTGCCTGATGGTCGGTGCCGGCTGGATGTTCATCTGCTTCATGATCTGGGCCTCCGTCGGCCACGAGGTCCTGCACTCTGACCCTACTTCCCACCCCGCCGGTATTGCCATGATCGTCTTCACCTGCTTCTTCATTGTCGGCTTCGCAACCACCTGGGGACCCATCGTCTGGGCCATCTGTGGTGAGATGTACCCCTTCCGCTACCGTGCTACGTGCATGGGTGTTGCCACCGCCGCCAACTGGACCTGGAACTTCCTCATCTCCTTCTTCACCCCCTTCATCAACAGCGCCATTGACTTCCGCTACGGCTACGTCTTTGCTGGCTGCTGCTTCGCCGCCGTCTTCATCGTCTTCTTCTTCGTCAACGAGACCCAGGGCCGTACCCTTGAGGAGGTTGACACCATGTACGTCCTCCACGTCAAGCCCTGGAAGTCCGCCAGCTGGGTTCCCCCTGAGGGCATCGTGGCTGACCTCCACGGCGCCCCCGAGCCCAAGGAGGGTGCTACTGAGCAGCTGCAGCATGAGACTGCTGAGATCAAGGAGTAATCCGCCTTGAAAGAAATGTGATATCCAGACCAGAGGCCGAGATGGCCATTGGCATTATGTATTATTTTTAGTTATGAATTCCCATGTGTATATTGAACACTCATCTCTTTTGCTAGTCTTCCGGTCGGAGACAAGGATCTAATTCGGGTCGGAATATGGACATGAAACATAATACAATTCCATACTTGACGAAACATCACTTCCATACACACTATCTCATACCTAGGTAAACCTGGGAATATCTAGTTACTGGTTGGCAAACTTCATCCCCGCAGCCTTTCTCGCAGCCCCATAAACACCCGCAACGTCGCCCTTCTCCCCCTGCTCCTTCTTCACATCCTGCAAAAACCCATCCGTAACCTCAACATTGCGCATACGCTGCCCACCCTCCTTCGCCAGCGTCGACGCATGTCTCAGATCCTTCCTCGCAAGATCAACAGCAAACAACGGCTCCTCACGCTGGTAATAGTCACCCGTAATCATCCGCTCCGCATACTTAACAAACGGACCCGGAGCAAACAGATCCAACCACTGCTTAAGAGGCCCAATACCCAGCCCGGTAGACTCCGCCGCGACGAGCGTCTCAGCAAGCACACCCACAGTGTTCATAATAAATGTATTACCCAACACCTTGAGCGTCGCTGCGCGTCCGACCTCAATATCCTGACCCGTTCCATCAGACAGATCAATCGTTGCCTTCGCCGTGACACCTTCGAAGAACGGCTTCGCCTTGGCAATCGCAGCTTGCTTACCAGCCGGCACAACCAACATCTGTCCGGCATCGGCCATGTTGGGAGCACCAAAGACAGGACATGCCACGAAGCCGGCCCCACGGGCAGTGTAAGCTGCCTCGGCTCGGCGCGATGTGTCTGGGTGTACGGTGGAGCAGTCGACGAAAGTCTTACTGGACAGGTCGCTTTGGTCAGCCAGTGTACCGGCGACGACTGCGTCGAGGGCGGCGTCATCGCCGACACAGATGAAGATGACGTCGGCGCCCTGTACGGCCTCGGCGATCGTGTTGGCGACTGTCGCTTTGCCGTCCAGGGTTGCGGCGTGGGCGGTTGCCCGGGCTGTGGTGCGATTGTACAAGATCAAGCTGGACTGAGGGCCCTTTTTGGCGATGTTGGCGCTCATGCCCTGTTCTTGCGTTAGCTATTGGGGTTTGAAGTGTGGGGAATGGATGATGTTGGAATATCACGGGCCTTGATGGATATTACTTACCCGGCCGATGTTGCCGAGGCCAATCCAGGCGACGCGAGTTCCAGACATGATGTAGAAATAGACGGAAATGTAATTGGGATGTAAGATAGGGAAATAGAAGGAGCAGGATGCGCGACTTAAATTCAAGCTTTCGACGTGGGGCAGCGTGGGGTAGTTAGTTATGTTTTAGCCGGATTTCCGATCTGTATACAACATGGCTTCCCAATGGTTCTCTCTCTTAGTCTTGTATGAAATGGAGTCTATTGTATCTCAGGTCTCATCTCACCAACATCGGGCTTCGATTCGAAGCAGTGACTCGCTAACTAGTTAACAAGTTAAAGTCGAAGGCCGAGAATGCAGGGTGTTGCGGATCGTGCGGATCGTGCGGATCGTGCGGATATGAGACTTGACCGGCTTAATTTCTCACTCTTTTCATTCCTTCTACCTAAGATACATTCCTGGATAATCTACAACCGTAGTTTACCAGTGTTCTCAATAATACTCACGTCTTGGAAAGGTAGGCCCAGATACTGCCACATAAACGCGAACCTACATTCGATTAGCTTCACTCCCACATATCAAATTGAACGGATTCACGAACTCACCGGTCACTTCCAAAGAAAGGTTCCTCCTTCCCATCCTTATTCCGCACCCAGAACCACGGTGCCCCATATGCTCCCTGATCCAATGCTTTTTGAGTGTTGGCCGTCAGAGCCTCTTTATACTCAGGGCTCTGTGCAGCGCCCAGAATCGCCTTGATTTCCTGGTCTGAGTAGTTGTGGGTCTTGAGCAGCTCAGCCATCTGCTCAGGCTTGCTGATGTCGATATTCTTATAGTACAACCACTCCCAGAGCGAGAGAAAGGTGGATTCGAACCGCTCGCGTGGGTAGGTACGCTTGATATAGATCATGCAGCGTTGGGGCTGTCTTGTGAGTTTGATTCCAACTACGCGATATGGGGAATGCCTACCATGATCGAAAGGATAGGAAAGAAATCAGGCGTTTTGATCTGCGGCACACCGAAGTATTTGCATGCGCGCTCAGAGTCGAACTTGGAGTAATTCGCTTTGGCAGGCAATGTCCACGGTGGTTTATTCCCTGTTCCTTGTGAGACAATGGTCATTCCATGGATGAATGTCACTTACCAGAGCCGACGTTGATACCACCCAAGAAAACAGGGTGAAGTCTGCCATGTTTAGCTACAGCACCATCATACCAGACATACACACGCACTCAAACTCCACACCGTGCGACTCCAAGGCCTTTCGGTTCTTCCTCAAATAAAGCGTCGCATAGTAAGAGTAGGGAGAGACTAGACTAATCAGCCATCCGTCACATGTAGGATTCAGGGGGAAAGGGGCATACCGCAATCGACGAACGCATCTAGCTTGCCAGACATGGCGTAACCTTGGTAATATCAAATTATGACTATGAGGTGGTCATATAGAGGAGTTGAAGTTGCGTACATAACTGTGGCTGGACCGAGGGTGGAGTTGCGGATGAACCGAGGCCTGTGGGGTTGATGAGTGATCACGGATTTAGCCGTGCTACACTGAGAGTTTGTGTCTTTGACTCTATTTCAACTACTATAACTCTACTTCGTCAATTAATTATTTTGGCATGATAGACATGTATTACATGCATACTTGGATCGCACCAATGATTGGAGCGCGGCTTCGATGATAGTCTGAGTTGCGAGGGTCATTTGGGATCTTGGAGGTATATTGCAAACCGCGGATAAACACTGAAAAGGGGAATCTTCGACACAATATGGGCCGAAAGGAAGAATAATCTCATAGAAAGAGACCATTAACCAGCCTCGACATCTTCCCATCCCAGTTATCAATGTTCCAGGTACCGCGTCAAATCTCGGCGATTGGTGTGGCAGGTACATTGGACGGTTGATCACGTTTGACAGCGATTCGAATTCCCTGATATTCGGTCTTGTTATTCTTTCATTTACTGACTGGGATACGTGTACTGTGTCGAGGGATCGTGTCGTCCACAGCCGCCACTCCTATTGCCCTAGACACGGCAGAATCTCTTTTTGTTTACAAGGACTCCTTTCCATATAATATTCGGCTTTCATTTTTGTGCTACTATTCTTTTTGTTCTGAGCCCGCATTCTATGTAGGGCCTCAAGTTATGTATACCTTAGCACCAAATTTGTCCTCCTCGAACCTACTCTCGGACCTGACGATTCACCTCTTTTCTCCCTCCCGGGCTTGCGGTCAGAGCCTGGTGAGAGTTTTGTTACCACACCAAGCTAATCCCTGAGTTACTGGTCAAGGTAACATGCTATTCCCAAGGTCAACAGGGGTTCTCGGGGCAAGAAGCTAATGAGGGAACAGCATTTACAGTTTCTTTATCCTCTTCCCGCTCCGCCTCTTTCACCGCAGCAAGGAAACGTGTGGCCCGTATGTGCAGTTCTGTCATGTAAGCTTAAATTTTGCGTCTATGGCAGGGGCCGCATTTACCGTCAACCTCGAGGTCGTAATATAAGGTCTCTCCAGTGGGATGCGCCAATTGTTTAGGATGAGGCTGCACGCGCAGTCCAAAGGACTTTGCATCATCTAGCCAGATGAGCTCGGCAGCTCCTCGCTCAAGCCACTCGTGGGAAAGGCGAAGAGTGCTGTCAAGAAGCAAAGTAGGGTTTGCCATCCAGAGCAAGCCTGACGTCAATGCTATCTTAACGGTCACTTTGACCTGTATAAATGACTCGTAGTTATCAATAGCGACCTCTTGGAGGAGATTATTGTACACTAGTTGGAGGCTCTACTTTAGTTCCAGCCTCCTATATCGCTTGCAGGGAAACTTACTAGGTGCATTTCTCGGAGAGCCTAGGCTAGGCGAGAGAGGCTCTGGCTGGAAAATAGTGGAGTAGGCGGTCACATATCCGCTCATCTCATCAATCATACCATTTCGGCAAAGGACAAACCCTTGGGCGGATGCAGGGGGGGCAAATGTCAACATGACCTTCAAGTGCTCCTCCTCGATAGCTTTCATGGCAGTATGAAGCATGAGGGTCAGATTGTTCGAGATTATCTCATTGAAGCGGCGAGACACGGACATTGCCATAACCATTTTCTCGACTGGGAGCTCCAGCACTGTCTTCTCAAGAAGCTTGATCGAAATCAGCCATAATTTTGTGCTCAAAGAGGATTGCATCCTCTTACCTCCGTGGGGAGATTTCCCAGCTTTGATATCTGATTCGACTGGGAGCTGGCATGGCTGTTGACATCCATTCTCCAGTGAGGGTACAGTATACCATGTACGTTGAACTAGAAGAACTAGAAGGAGGTTGAAACACGGAGAGCAAGTTGCAAGCTCAGGGAGTAGGTTACAAAAAGAAGGTTTATGACGATAAGGGAGTAGGAGTGAATGTTGGTCTTCCTCTTACGGGGCTGATGCTATGTATCTTAGCCCTAGAGGTATTCACTGGGATATCAACTGCAGTACCGACTGGAGCATTGGTTGAAGCACGACCACATTAAAGAGTTACCGATTATCGATCGATAACGCAAGTATAACTAGAGGCGGTGATGAAGGAGCCCCCACTATTAGGAGTGTTACCACTTGAGTCGTCTATGACGTCACAATTCAACTACGGTATACCGAAATAGTGCCATATACTCCGTACGCCGTACAGTAGACATTGGGATGGCAGGAAGCCAAATTGTCATCTTAGAATTTTGAGAGTTCAAAAGCCCGGGTCCGCACAGTGTAACCCCGTAGCCCCGGCCTGACGGGCTGCCGAACAAAGCCTACGCGACTCACCGAGAGTAAACGACGGTGCCAAGACCTGTCACGTTGTTCAATTTGCTACTCAATGCATACTGAGTAACTAGCTAGCATAAGCCTCGGTAATAATCAGTCAAACTATGGCCATCAAGGAATCTATCGATATAGGTCTCACTAGAGAACGAGGGCACTAAGCTGCTTACTGCGTTATGCCTTATGTTCTGCGTGTAAGTACCCCGCGGGGCGTGACCGGCAGACTCTTTCCCCGGTTTCCGGTTTCCTTGTCCGTTTCCTCCCACTTTTTTCTTCCAAGGTACTCTTCCTCTACTAGCCATGGAAAACGTCCTCGACGACATCTCCCACCGGAGGTATAACCCTCTGCGGGGTTCTCACATTCTCGTCTCTCCCCACCGAACTAAGCGCCCTTGGCAGTGAGTTACCTCAATTGTGCAACAATGGCATTGTAAACTAATATTTGTTCTTCTTGCAGAGGTGCCCAGGAGAGTCCCTCAAAGACCACTCTTCCTGCCTATGATGCCGAATGCTACCTTTGTCCCGGTAACCAGCGGGCCCAGGGTGATACCAACCCCAAGTATGACAGCACCTTTGTCTTTCTCAATGACTACAGTGCCGTGAAGGAGGAGCAGGCTCCCTATGACGGTGACAATGGAGATGGTACGCATCTCTCGCTGGTCAGCTACAAGGCCTATACTGACCCAGTCCCAGAACTTGAAAAGCGCTTTTTGAAGGCCGAGCCCGTGACGGGCAAGTGCTATGTCCTGACCTTCTCCGCGGCTCACAACCTGACTCTCGCCGACTTGTCACCTATCGAGATTGTTCCCGTAATCAACGCCTGGACTGAGATCTATGCCGCACACCTGTCACCAACCTCTCCCTTGGCTAAGAAGGCACCGCCGACCCACGTCCAGCCGATCGACCACCACTCCAGTATTTCTAAGCCCAAGGAGCAGTACCGCTACATGCAGATTTTCGAAAACAAGGGTGCCGCCATGGGCTGCTCCAACCCGCATCCCCACGGCCAGGTCTGGACCACCAGCACTCTGCCCGAGGAGCCGGCCGCCGAGCTCGAGCAGCTTCGTCGCTACCGCCACGAGCATGGTGGCAGCCACATGCTGGAGGACTATGCGGAGCTTGAGAGCCGCAAGCAGGAGCGCGTGGTCTTCGAGAACGAGGGCTTCGTTGTCGTCTGCCCGTGGTGGGCCACCTGGCCCTTCGAGACTATGATTGTCAGCCGCACACATAAGCGCGCCCTCGTTGATCTTTCCGACGCCGACCGAATGCTACTTGCAGAGGCCATTGCCGAAATCACCCGCCGCTACGACAACCTTTTCGAGACTCACTTCCCCTACAGCATGGGTATCCACCAGGCTCCCCTCGACGGTACGCAAGAAGAGCTGGATGCTTCATACCTGCACCTGCACTTCTACCCGCCTCTTCTGCGAAGCGCTACTGTCCGTAAGTTCCTGGTCGGCTATGAGCTGATGGCTGAGCCTCAGCGTGATATCACACCTGAGCAGGCTGCTGCTCGTCTCCGTCGCTGTGGAGGGGAGCTGTACCGCAGGAAGATGGAGTAAGGTTGTTTTTAGGAGCACGGTAAGGACCCGGAAGTCTTATGACTAGTATTGCATTACCAGCCACGAAGGGTACCAAGATAAACGTAAAATTATACTTCTTGAACATGGGCCAGAGTTTCCCGTCCCATCAGCAGTGGGTAGAAGTGATCTTGGTCGCGAAAATCAATCGTACATCTTTTGCGTGCGATGTTATACATGTCTTTGCCATTTCGAGACGCATGGCCGCGCACAAGCACTGAGCCATGAATTTCATTTGCAGAAAAGCTCGTTTGCGAAAGCAACTCCCCAATACATCATCCCTTATTTAGGCGCCCAGGTAAAACTCCCGCTGGGTCAGCATCCACGCAACCGACGAGGAGGCCACGATCAGCGGGCTCAAAAAGCGTCCCTTCAGGGAAGCGTTGCCGAAGACAAGTTCACCGACGAAGTGTGTCAACGCAATGCCGTAGGTCCAGATAGCGAGATTGTATGCGATAGGAGAGTCAATGTTGTAGGCGGCGGTCATGCGAATCACGGCGGAGAGGAAAGTCCAGGTGCCAAAAACGCGACCAGACAGGGGCTCAACCGGTACGACGCCATTGGTGTAGAGCTTGGAAGTGTAGTCGGGGGAGCAGTAGGCTTGCAGACTGTTGACGGCTGAAACAACGGAGACCTGGATAAGGTGAGCGAGGGTATCCGAGGGTATCCCGGAGAGAAACAGGGATTAACATACAAACAGGAGCCACTTGGGCAGGAGACCCTCGAAGGGAGGAAGGTACTGGAGGAACTGGTCCATTCTGCACGATTCAATGAGCTTTGCTAGAGGGAAGTCGGGTTGGACCGAGGTGTTTGGGGTTGGTTCTTGGCGCAGATCGACGCTTCCCCAACAAGCTCATCTTTTTTTCCCTCCCCTCCCAATTCCCCTCCTCCATACTTTTTCATCCCCGCCATGGACCTCTCTAGATATACCGAATGTCTCTCACGGTGGCCCGCTCATCTCGAGCCGGGGCTCCCAACCATTGGGGCTCTGTTTCTACTTGCTACCGGTGGTCTGGTTGTCGCCTGTAAGGTCTGGAGCTTCGTCCGGGTGCTTCTTAGCCTGTTCGTGCTTCCGGGCAAGCCAGTATGTACATGCTGTCTGTTTTGTACTCTGCAGTGGGAACTAACGGCTTCAATCTAGCTCCGCTCTTTCGGTCCTCCCGGTAGTTGGGCCGTCGTGACCGGTGCCTCCGATGGCCTGGGCAAGGAGTTCGTGTTGCAGCTGGCGCGGGCCAAGTTCAACATCGTGCTAGTGTCCCGGACCGAGTCGAAGCTTGTCACTCTGTCGGAGGAGATCACCAAGCAATTCCCCAATATCGAAACCAAGATCCTGGCGATGGACTTCTCCCGTAATGCCGACGAAGACTACAAGGCGCTGGGCTCTCTGGTCTCTGGTCTGGATGTTTCCGTCCTGGTTAACAACGTTGGCCAAAGTCACTCGATCCCCGTTCCCTTCGCTCAGACTGCTGCCTCCGAGATGAACGACATTATTACTATCAACTGCACCGGCACCCTCCGTGTGACCCAGCTCTTCGTCCCGGGTATGATCCAGCGCCGACGCGGCCTGATCCTGACCATGGGCTCCTTCGGTGGTCTGCTTCCTACTCCGCTGCTGGCCACTTACTCTGGTAGCAAGGCCTTCCTGCAGCAGTGGTCTACCGCGCTGGGAGCCGAGTTGGCCCCTCACGGCGTCGATGTGGAGCTCGTCCAGGCTTACCTGATTACTTCTGCGATGTCGAAGATTCGCCGTGCCTCTGCTACCATCCCGACCCCTCGCGCCTTTGTCCGGTCGGTTCTCTCCAAGATCGGCCGAAGCGGCGGTTCGTCGACCTATGCTTACAGCTCTTCCCCCTACTGGAGCCACGGTATCATGGCCTGGTTCCTGACCTCTGTCACCGGTACCATGAACAAAACCGTGCTGTCCCAGAACAAGGGTATGCATGACAGCATCCGCAAGCGTGCTCTGCGCAAGGCGGAGCGGGAGGCTCAGAAGAAGAGCACCTGAGCTTTGATGCGAATATATCATTCAATGATGTGGTTTTTTCAGGCATCTTGTTTGAATTAACTTGATGCTGTCTTGCAGGAGTGTATAATGTTCAAATATCAAGCAGCATTAGTGATGAGCTTGATGAATTCGGGAGTGCCATTAGATTTAAACAATATGTGTTTGTCATAGGGCTTCGTTATATAAGTTTCGACATGAGGGTAACACCACACCGGTTACTACCCAATAAGCACAAGTGATACTCACAAGATTAACTGTCAACCGATGCTCCACAAAGTCGATCTGTTCATCCTCCGCCAAGTCCTGGTTCAACGGTCCTCAGAAACAGTGCGGTTTCCTACAGGTCAGTCCTAATAATAGATATATTAGAGAAGTACTGTGGCTACCAACTTGCCCGTGTAGCGTTACGGTGTTTCAAGACCTTGGTTGTCAAATCTCCTTGGTCTGAACCTATATGAGACGGCCCGAGCAGATCTGCTGCCGTCTGAGGGGCGACTGCAGGAGTCCCGATGAAACAGAGGCCCCGTAGCGGTGTGAAAGGATGTCAGAGATAAAGTGAAGTGGAGATATTTAGATTGGACGGGAACCCGTGCGGCGATCCGGGCCTCGAAACACTAGCGTACACTAGCTCCCGATTTCTTTCTCCAGAAGACTCGAAATCCAATCATATTCTGCACGGCACAGACCGAGATCTTGTTCGAGCACTACGAGCCCTGCGCGATAAAAATTGCCGATCAGAGCTCTGCTCTACGCAGGGACCCCTTGTTACCAGCTTACTTTAATACACGGCCCCGCCCTCGTGGCTCGAGTTTTTTGATATTCGATATATCATAATGTTTTGCGTCCCTGATTCTGCTCTCGATCCCTTGGATGCTGCCTCTCGATGCCTCCTATAGGTACCCTCGTCCACGCCCTCGGCCACAACTGGCTGGGCAAGGCTGATATTGCTGTCCAGACGGTCCTACTGGCCGCCGGATTCGCAGTTGTCGGTCTACGGCTATTGTCGAGACGTTTGCAACAAGTCTCGTTGCAGTGGAATGACTGGTTGATTCTGGCTTCAACGGTAATATCCCACGTCACAGGTCAAGCCATGTCCTATAGAGATCGGTTACACTAACGTTCCTCAGGTTCTCATGCTTGCCCGCTACATCGTGGAGCTTATTCTGATTTTGCTCTGTGGTATGGGTTTACACGCAATGGAGGTAGCGCGTACTGGAGGACCTGAGGTTTTTGTACGCTTCAATCAGGTACGTACCTCTGCACACGTCAGACAGTGGTCTTGGCAGCTAATATTCGTCAGCTTGTATATGCGGGCGACCTTCTTTGGTTAACCGTAGTTGGTTTGATTCAAATGTCTATTCTGCATTATTATCTCTGCAGGTTTCAGCAGAAGGTCATCATGTGGTTGACCTACGTGATGATGGGCTTATGTTCGGCGCTGTGGATTGCAACCTTCTTTGCAACTGCCTTTTTCTGTACACCTCCCAGCAAGGTTTGGTGGGCTGACTCGCAGGGCCATTGTGGTGACCGTGGGATGCTTCATACGGCCTCCTCTGTGAGCGAAGTCATCCTCAATGGGTTCATCCTCCTTCTGCCTCTGCCAATTGTACGACATATGAGGTTAGCCCGCGCCAGAAAAGTTGCACTTGGAATGATCTACCTTCTGGGTATCATGTGAGTATCACACTAGCCGGGATTATAGTGTATGTTTCGCCCTAACGTTGCTTGGTCAGTGTCATTGCCATTTCTGCAGTCCGCATTAAGATCGAGTTCATCCTCGATCCAGAAGACCCAACCTACAGTTCTGCACGACAATCGCTTATTACAAGCATAGTACCCCTTTTGGGCATTATCATCGCCTGTTTGCCACTGCTAACCCCTGCGATTCAAAAGATCTTCGGAACATCCAAGTTCTGCTCAGCGGCAGATGGGCCGGGATCTGACTCGGCGTCTGCCGGTTACTGGAAGACAACAGCCATGTCCAACTCGCCGATGGAGCCCGAGGTTCCTCTGTTGATAGTGTCGCCGCCTCCTATTGCAAAAAAGCTAAGTGAGCTGGCTCACGGACAAATCAAAATTACTTCTGATTGGGAAATCCACTCCGCGAGGAACTCGGCACGGATAGACAAGGATTCTTTACGACGGGGCTAAACAGCGTCGGAGTTATTGTTAGTTATTGAAATTGAATTATCATTACGAATTAAAATTAGATGATAGGCTGATGCCTCAATGATGCCTCTTGAGTCCTTGCATTTGCTTCAGTATAAGCATTTTAGTAGTACCATTTCCTGTTTCAACTGTCACCGTCAATAGGTTATTTTTGTTATAGAACCCAACAGTGACGGAAACAGCTCTTGGTGAGTGGTTAACCTTCCAAACGTTGGTATTGGCAGCATACAATCTCTGTTGATACAGAGAGAGGACTTTAGTCTCTTGGTTGCCGATATTGTAAGCTGTTTTCGCATTGTAGGGCATACCGCCTTGATCTTGTTAATTCACAAACTACCATCTTCCGGCCAATTGGCCTAGTGGTAAGGCATCCGTTTCCGGTGCGGGAGATCGTAGGTTCGAATCCTGCATTGGTCGCTTTTTGCTTCAATCAGCGTAGCCTTCCTTGCAAGGACCTTGCAAAGGAAGTTTTTTACTCCAGTAAAGAGAAGAAAAAGCCCCTGAATGATCAATCACCTGGGCACATATGTGTCTGTCCACTTGGCGGTAGGGCGACATTTTAGCTAAATGCCCTATATATTCCGTGCATATCTAACTGTCACTTTCTAAATCACTGATGCTCGCTACGATTTGAATATAGTATTTCAAATATCCACACTGCGCTTTTAGGCAAATCATGTATTTTTATCTTTCTCGTCTAAAAAATGTGGTGGCGTATCCCGAGGTCTGTATGGCAGAGAAAAAGCAAAAATAAACGACCAATGCAGGATTCGAACCTACGATCTCCCGCACCGGAAACGGATGCCTTACCACTAGGCCAATTGGCCGGAAGATGGTGATTAAAAAGAGATATGATAATATGATCCAAGGCTATTCTTGAATGACATTGCCCTTCCTCAAACTGTTGCATGGGTTCTCTTCACCGAGACAATGACCCACAAGAGTACTCAACCTGATGGAGAATTTGTGGAAATAACCAAAATTTGATTACGTATCTAGTTTTGAAACTGATTTAAAGTACATTTGGATATCGTAGGGCATTGTCTGGCGGTTTAACCATGGAGAGGCACTAGGTAGCCGTATGTATATATACTGAAGACCCGGGATCACCTATGCATGGAGCCGCTGACTTTACATACAATGCACTGTTGAGGATAGGTATTTGTCAGATGATTCACGGCGCCTACAGGTAGATATTTCGTCGTAACGCGAGGCTCTGAATTACACTTCCAAGTTCGTGCATACTGGTACAATGGAATACAAGACCCAGAACTCTCTTCTGGACAAGTTTAAGACGGATTGGTTAGGCCCACGGGTATTTTGTATCTAGCAAATAATTGGCATGACCAGAATGAATTGGAGAGAAGCCCGCAGGCGCCTGGAGAAGTCCGTATTGGGTATATCGCCGAAGAAGACTCCGACTTTGTCATAGGACAATACATTGAATCCACGCATCCCCAAATGCAATCAAGAGAGCAACGAGGAGAGCGATATTCAAAATTGAAGGGTTACAGAGGGGCAAATAGCCCTTACCCCTTGTGTTGATGGAAGATGAGTCCAAAAGACAGAGTTCAGGTCCCAGCATAGCTGGATGGATCTCGCGGTAAATATTATGAGCCCGAATGCATAGCTCTTATGCTTGCCCACAAATCGGCTCTATTCAAAACGAAATGTCCGTTGAGCAAGATGCAGGTTCGGAACTCAGGTATACAACGAGGTCCCGATCAGCACGATCACCCCTTGCATTCTCCTCCCTGCAACTATGATCGACGGAGGTATTCCTCCAATCAAGCCTCGGAACATTCCTGCCAGACCTCGAAAATCCCAAGCCACCCACCTCCCTACAAAACATGGCAGTCACAGCATTCCCAACAGGGGTGTTGACATGGACCATATAACGGGAGGAGGCCTTTCGCCCCCTCACCCCTTTATTCCAGGTATCCTAGAATGTGACCAAGGCGATCACTATAAAGTCAGCAGCATCGCTCCTATCCTCGTTGCTTCGCATTCCGCAGACTTTCGTTAATACCCCTTCCTGCTTGTCCTTAACCCGTTCGTCGTAGACTCGTTCGGCAGAACTCAGTCGAGCAGACACAATGGTCAAGACTACTTACGCTCTTACGCTCTTCGCGGCCGTGAGCTTGGCCGCGCCGCTGGCCCCGGTTGGCAACGACGTCACCAGCATTGGCCACATGCGCCGCGATGGCACCGGTAACTTGATCGGTGCTGGTACCGCGGACGGTGCGGTCAACGAGATGATCAAGGGACTAGCTACGCCCCAGAGTGACCGCCCCGATGCTGAAGATAAGAAGAGCAAGAAGGCCGAGCAAATCAAGGCGGCAGAGAAGAAGAAGAATGAGAAGCCCAAGGTGGAACACAGCCCTCTAGAAAGTCTTCCGCTCGTTGGCCCGCTTCTGCGACCCGTTCCTCTGGTAGGCTTCCAAGAACCATGCGATCAGAAGTACAACATTCTAATGAATCTATACAGAAGCGAGACAATGAGGCCCGTTCGTTTACTGGGGACCTGAGCAACCTTCCCTTGCTGGGATCTCTCTTCGGTGGTGTACGTGCTTGAATATCCCTCACCAACGACCGAGTAATTGACAGTTTCAATAGGATCAGAACCACCCTGCGAACTCGCAGCACCAGAATGGCGGTGGCCAGAAGGTTGGTAAGCGTCGTGCTTACACGGAGACTGTATGTTCAAACCTCGGCAAATGGGTACACTCATTCATCTGACGCTATCACTAGGGCTTCCCTCAGAATTATGGCCAGAACTATGGTGAAAATGAAGGACAGAATGCTGGCCAGAACAAAGGCCAGAACGAAGGCCAGAACGAAGGCCAGAACGAAGGCCAGAACGAGGGTCAAAACTATGGCCAAAATGAGGGCCAAAACATGGAGAAGCGGGAGAAGCCCGAGCAGACCGAGTCCCTCGGTGCTCTGTGGCTCATCCGTAAGCTGACGAGTGGTGGTGTAAGCTCCACCCTCCGATGAACGTATGGAATGATGGTATCCTAACAAGATGATACAGCCCGTGGCACATAGCCATAAACGCAGTGAGCAGGTCACCCGCGACCTATCCGGCCTGACCGACTTGACCGCTGGCCTGACCAAGCCTGAAGCTCAGCCTGGTCAATCCAAGTCCGATCCTCAGTCCGCCAAGGAAGGCAAGAAGAACGACCCTCTTGCACAGCTCGCTAGTGAGAGCGGCCTCGGTGGTCTCTTCTCCAAAAACAGCCACCACGGCCTCGGCTTGCTCCCTGTATGTTTCGCTTGATCCTAACTCTCGTCAAATGCTAATATCTTCTAGATGAACGGCCGCCGTGATGTCCACGAGAACGAGGCCCGTGGTGGCTCTCCCATTGAGGGCTCTGACCTGGAATCCGTCCTCTTCAGCGGTGGTGCCCTCGGCAAGCTTGCTAAGGCTTTGTCCCCTGGCGGTGGCGCTGGAGGTCAGTAGGTTCCATTGTGGGCGACGTAAATATTCTGAAGAGATGAGTTTCTAAAGTCGGGTTTTCAATGTGATGGCGAACAGACAGAAGCAACTTGTTTTGATGTGTGGTGTACTTGTTGAATTTGACCCGCAATATCAATTGTTTACTTGAATGAAATACTGTCTGTTGAACAAAATAAGCCATGGCCACCTAGCCAGTAGATAAATACTTGAATTGGAAACCGAATTCGCGGGAAAAGCTGCAAATAGCAAGACCCAAAGTAAAAAAGAAAGAAAGACATCAAGATCGTAAGTCGTTTAGCGCTGCCAGCTGATCCTGGTCCAGATCAGCATGCGAGCGAGCATTGTTGGGGTATCGAATCGTTATGTGCGACCAGAAAAAGAAAAGCCAGGATCCAAACCCAGAGAAAAGAAAAGAAAAGAAAAGGGAAGAAACCAAGTATCACAAGGAAGATCCAACGAACACAAGGTCGGATCAATCGTAGTCCATCTCAAAATCATCCACTTCCACCGTCGTGCCCAAGGCTTCCTTGCCCTCGCGAATCATCGCTTGGAGTTGCTTGTTTAAGCGTTGAATACTAGCATCCTCTTCACGCTCCCTGCGGCGTATCCGAGCAGCTTGTCTTTGTGCCTCAGCAGAACCCGGGCCGTCTTTTGATCGCGGCGAGGGAAGACCGAGACCGGCAGTTTTAGTGGGTGTTGAAGGTCGCAAAGACGAGGGAGTTGCTCTCTTGTTCAATCGGGGCATCACAGCCGGTCGACGACGGGGACTGGAGGCCTGGTGAATCCGACGGGATCGAAGAGACGGACTGCCGATGTTCTCGTCAACGAAAGGATCGGCTGGCTCGGTGGGAACCACAACCCAGCTTCGCTCGATATCTTCGTCAGGGTACTGGCCCGGAATGGGTGTATAGATCCGATCTTTCTCAGTTGAGACAGGAGACTGCCGGGTCGCATTAAATTGGGTTGATGACCCCGCTTGCATGTCGTATCCTTGGCCACCACCAGCATAAAACCCGCTGAATGCGCCGGTCCAGCACAAGTCCAGTACTTTGCCAACTGCTTTAATCACCGTACGTCCCCAGCCCAGTCGTGTTGGGGCATCAGTATCGTCGGCAGGTGGCGAGGCGATGCACGAGTCGCGTCGGCTGCGCTTGCGGCTGTTCCCCTGCGTTCCTTGATCTATTGACTCCATGCTGGCGTCCAAGGACGGTGGTAAGAAAGACTCGCGGTACCGGTTTGGACGGTAGTCGAGGTCAGCAGCGTGGAAGTCAACATTGCCGCTCGTTTTGCGATAGTCGGATTCGAGGAGAGGAGAAGGACTGGCAGCTTCTGATGAAAATTCAAACTTGGATGACAGCTTTTCGTTGTCGCGGCGAGGTCGCTTTCGACTGACGGAGAAGGAGTATAGCGAGGAGGAAGCGGAGGCGGACGATGGAACTTGGAAGAGTTGAGAGTTGACACTGGCGAGGTCGACTTTAGGAGGTGAAGTTGACGGTTGAAAGATTGCTGGCATGTCGGGCATTTTGGCTTGATGGAAAGAAAGTAAAGAGAGAAAAGACTTGCAGTTGAAGGCTGGGGAAAAAACAGAGTTGACTACCGACTTTTGGGGCTAGTGTTGTTTCTACAAAACAAGTCATCCTCGACTTGTGAGACACTTGGAACTCCCCCCTCACATTCGGATCAATGTTGTCCATTTACAAGCGCTGGCTGGTCCACTGAACTCCGGCAGCCTCCAGACCATCATCGCCATCAACCAGTACACACCATCCCTCGCTGCCCATTCCGCCGTCGCCCGCGATCACCGCTTCGAAGTGTCCCCGCGCATACTCCACCACTCGGTCATCAAAAGTGCCTGGTTGTAACCAGACGGCAGGGATGCCAACTGAATGCGCCTCCTGCAGCAGCGTGAGGGTCACCGGCGGTGGGGTCACCACTGATAACGAAGTCTGCGTGGGAGAGGGTAGAGCCGACGGCGAGGGCACCGTATCGTAAACACGCGAGGGGAGAGAGATCTGCGCTGCTCTCGGGTTGAGCGGTGTCACGGGCAGTGAGTGCTGGTGATACCAAGCGAGGACTGCTGAAGGTTAGAAAAGGGCTACGTAGTTTACGTAGTTCGCATTGCCATACTTTTGTATCCGAACTTGTTGGTGTCATTGCTGGCGCCCGCCACGGCGAAGCGCGGGGAAGAGAAAAATCGCTTGACGGCTTCCATTGCGTGGACAAAGTGGCAAAGTGCTGACTGATGAAATATGTGATTCCGTAGATTCGATTCGTAGACAAAGGAAGTCGGGAAACTGAAGAAAGTAGAGTTACCATCGACCTCGGCAGCCGAATGCAACTCGCCCTTTGCTCATCTCCAACCTCCGCCTATCGGAGCATCCACCCCGTCACTCACTCCTACTTGCGCCCACTTTATAGCGACGGGCTCCGAGCCCAATTCTCATGCCGCCGTTCCTCCCCCGCAAGCGCTTCTCCTCCGAGGACCCTCCCCCGGCTAAACGCCAGGCCCAGGACCCTGCCCAGCCCTTCCACATCGACGACTCCGACTCTGATTCTGACTCTTCACTGAGCGACGTGCCCGAGGAGTCTGCCGATGGCAATATCACCCCTCAAGCACCGCGCGCATCTGATGACGACGAAGAAGAAGAAGAAGAAGATGATGACGACATCGACTGGGAAGATGCGATTGACACCAAGACAGCGAGCGCCACGACCCCAACCCTGGCTGTGCCCGAGATACAGGATCTGGAATTGACGTTGGATAGGGAAGAAACGCATGTGTCAGATATATTGGATGGCAAGAAAGGACCGTCCAAGATCGAGCGCCTAATCCGTACACAGACGCATTGCATGCATGTCCAATGCTTGCTCTTCCATAATGCAATTCGCAATGCCTGGATAAACGATAAAAAACTCCACGAAATACTACACCAGAAGCTGCCAGACAGCATTCAGAAAGAAGTGAAGAAATGGCGCATTGCGGCGGGGATAGAGATCCCGGAGCGCAAGCCTGAGCCACCCAAGAGCAAGAAGAAAGGGAAAAAGGCTCGGAAGAAGCAAGACTGGGATGAAGAATCACAACGACTGGAGCCGGGTCAGCCAGATATGAGTGGCGGTGACCCCATTATCCCCCTGCTCAAAGTCCTGGCTGCATATTGGAGGAAGCAGTTTCGCATTACAGCTCCTGGTTTACGGAAGCATGGCTATCGCTCAGTCTCCTCGATTGAGGCCATATTGAAGGAGTTTCGTGAGGGAGACCACGATCCAGAACTCCACGGGGAACGCATTGCCAATCTCGAAGAGTTCCGATCAGTAGCAGAGCGCATGCAGGGCTCTCGGGATGTCGGTGCCCAGCTCTTTACAGCTCTGATCAGAGCATTGGACCTCGAAGGACGGCTTGTAGGCAGTCTGCAACCACTGGGGTTTGGCTGGACCAGAGCAGAAATTGCTACACCACCCAAGACAGAAAATGCAGAGAAAGCCGATTCTGATGTCGAGGCTGGAGGATTCGATTCAGAGACAGGTTCAGAACAGGTTCGCCCAAAGGCAAATAAGGGCCACGCACAGTATGACAAGGATCTGCCATTTCCCATCTACTGGACGGAGGTTGCCTCACCGATCACACACCAAATCATTCCGGTTGACCCTCTGGTCCTTCCAAATCCCGTTGCAACAACTCCGGATTTCCAAGCAGCCTTTGAGCCACGCGGGGCCAAGGCAGAACGCGCCAAGCAAGTAATATGCTACGTGCTTGCACACTCGGCCGATGGAACTGCCAAGGACGTCACCACGCGGTACCTTCGACGGCGAACGTGGCCCGGCAAGACCAAGGGATTCCGGATACCCGTGGAGAAGATCCCGCAACCGGGCCGCCGGGGACAATACTTCGAGTACGACTGGTTTCGAAGGATCATGCGAGGATACGAAAGGAATCCAGACCGCAAAACAAAGGTCGACGAGGTTGAAGATGCAGGCGATCTCCAACCAAAACAGCCCGAAAAGAAGAAAGCGACACAGACGACTGATACACTCCAAAGTCTTCGCCAATCGACTGAATTTGTGCTGGAGCGCTTCCTGCGCCGCGAAGAGGCACTCAAGCCGGGCGCGGAGCCCGTACGCACCTTCACTGCAGGCAGGGGTGCCAAAGCGAAAGAAGAACCCGTGTTCCGCCGAGCGGACGTGGTTAAATGCATGTCAGCAGAGAGCTGGCATAAAGAAGGGCGGCAGATCCAAGCCGGCGCAGTGCCTTTGAAAAGAGTGCCCATTCGAGCCGTGACTCTCATACGCAAGCGCGAAGTCGACGAGCTGCAGCGTGAGACGGGAGAGAAACCAATGCAGGGATTGTATGCCCTCGACCAGACCGAGTTCATAATCCCTCCACCCATTGAAGACGGCAGGATCCCAAAGAACGACTACGGGAATATCGACTGCTTCGTTCCTAGTATGGTGCCTCGCGGCGCTGCTCATGTCCCGTTGCCAGGCACTGTACGAATCTGCAAGAAGCTGGGCATCGATTACGCAGAGGCAGTCACTGGTTTCGAGTTCGGTTCAAAGATGGCAGTCCCTGTCATCCAGGGGGTGGTCGTAGCCGCTGAAAATGAGGATTTGCTGAAAGATGCCTGGCGCATTGAAGCTGCCGAGAAACGAAAGCGCGAAGAGCTCAAAGCTGAAAAGCGGATATTGCAGACGTGGCGCAAGTTTCTGTTCGGTTTGCGCATTGCTGAACGTGTTCGTGAAGAATACGGCGGAGACCCAGATGCGGATCGCGAGCGAGATTCTCATAATCCATTTGCGACCAGGAAGAAGCATCAGGAAGTACAGGGTTCTGATGAAGGGCATGAAGGAGCAGAAGATCCTTTTGAAGAGTCTTACAATCCCATTGACCATGGTGGCGGGTTTCTTTTGCCTGGCGAAGGAGACGATGTTGATGACGGCCTGATTGTCGAAGAGGATCATGACCGAACCAGCAAAGGCCCTTCTGCTAAGCATGTTTCCCACGACTCTGTAGGGGAGGATGAAGAGTCAGAGGGGCTGTCACCACCCATATCGATACCTGAGCCCGACGAAGATGACGAGTCTGGATATGTACCATTAACACGGAACACTAGACGGCGACGTCGAGGTGGTTGAAGCCATACCCGACCTATGTAACATCAGTGATAACTATGCTCCGAATACAACACAGAAATCCTTAGCGCAAGGAAGCCCAAAATCTCCCCTATACGTTATTCTCCGCTTAGTATTCAGCTAGTTTGCAGTCAACTATGTAGGAGCTTACTGGTGGTCGCCTAGATTTTATGATTGATTTCTCTGGATAGTGAAACCGAAATAGTTACGAAGGTGATCAACTCACCACGGAAAGAGTAAAACTTCTCCTTTTCCCTTTTCAACTACATAGAAGCAAAAACTAGTTACTTCGTCTTCTATCTTGTTATTAGTTATTGGGCAATGATTGCGCAACTCCTTTTCACCAGAGGATTCTTTTAAAGAGTTTCAATAGCCTAGATAGAACTTATCGACCAACTTATGTATGCAGGATCCTCGGACATCCTCGGGTAGATCTGTCGATCAAAGATGCTAGGTTGCTCGTTCTAGAGAATCGCAGCCAGGTTCTGGTCATACATGGGCCCCTAGACTGATGTGAGTTCTAATCAGCAGGCTGGAACAAGTTTCAGTTCAGCTGAACTGAAGAAGTATCAAAGGGAAATGTTAGCCACGCTCAGAGAGAAATACCAGGCCCTGAATATCCTGCTTCGTAACGTGCTCTCTTGAAGCCCATCTAGAATACGAAGACTGGTACCGAAGTAGCCCATATCTCTGGGTAGACTTGCAGTGTGAATGCTCGACCTTGCATATGCGCAGGGTGTTCGCCTTTTCGCCTCTATAAGGGCAAGACAACAATTCTTTAGTGGGCGAAATCTGTCCACAATCATGTGTCCTTAGTTGTGTTGCTATAAACACGAGCCTTGATTGTAGGGAACCCTGACCCAGATGCGGAGAGGAGCGCCTGGGTGACGGTTGTGGATCCCGACTACAAGGCGAACTAGACATAACAAGACTTTATAATAACATTAGTATAACCTCTTTGGGCCAATCTCTGGACTACAGCAAAGAAGCTGGTTCATTGAGACAGAATTTCCTTGAACATTATCCTCTGCAAAGCCAGAAACTAGCGTACATCACTCGGCTCTTTCCAATAATCAGTCCGACTAGCAGCAAAACCCAGCTTCTGTAAACGCCTCGCACTTGCCGATTATCACTTACTATGCTCCTCACGAGGGTTTGATCTTCCACTACGGTGTCCCCGGTGGGCAACCCCACAATTTCATTATCGAGTCATGATCCACCGGGTCCCGAAAGATTAGCTGGTCTTGCTCAGCTTGTAACCGGTCACGTTCAGCGCCGCTCTGCGTTCTCATAAAGTCCCGCAGAATAGAATTAGCAGTGGAAGAATTGAGGCTTTCCTCCCAAACCTGTGTGGTACCAAATTCGACGTCTTCAAGGTCGATAACAATCACTCGCTCGTCCGCCCACATGAAGTTGTCCAATTTCTGGTCCTAGTGCTCGACCCCGTATGAGGTTAAAGCTTTGAAGGCATCATCAATGCCTTTCTCTATAACTTCTTCTTTGATTACAGGAAATTCGTTGCATGCGAGATCGAGAAGAGTGACGCCAGCTATAGCCGAGAAGACAAGTGCCGGAGATTCGCCGTATATCGCTTCGCCGTAGAAATATGGTATAACAGTACCCTGAAGCGGTTTCGAAAGATTGTAGGCTTGTTTCTCCGTAGCGTATTCCTCTTCCCAGTCAGGCTTAGGTCTTTTGAAGATCACTGTCGGTGGTAGAAACCATTCAGGCCAGCGCGTTTTTATCCAAGGGCAAAGGGCACCGATAGGTTGAATAAGTGTCACGAGGAGCGGTTGGGTGAGTTCTAGGCGACACACTTTAGGCCAGATTACATTTACCACCTCGGCCTTCTTTGCAATAACAAGCCGACGACCCAGACGGAATTGCTAACGGAGTCAGTAGTTATTTGACAGAAGAGGGAAGAGCTGGATGGCTTACTAAGGGAAGCTTGGCATTTATAGAGTCGAGATAGACCACGGAGCTTTGAAACAGAAGAATCAGAGGAGAGAAAGACTGTTCGCTGCATTCTCTAGTTGGGAGACAGAAGGAGAGAGGGTCGCACATAGAAAAGAGGATGTCATGTGGTATGGTCATATAAACCCGCAGCCTCTGAGAAGAAGGCAACTAGAAAGAAGCTGGACTCGTTAAAGACATTGCTAGGGGCGACATCCACGATATTTTATCCTAGATTATTGAGTCAAACGTATCACCCAGCCAACCTCCTGCAAGCTACCGACATGATGGCAAACAATTTCAGTGTCACATTCATAGTACACCCTTCCATCTCGGGACTCCCAAGGTATCATTGCAGCCGCGCATGTCGAGTGCAAGGCGGAGAAATAGATCCCCTAGCAGAAAGCCAGTGACTCTACCCCATTCGCTGATGCTCCAGCAGACAAGGTAGAGCATCCAGATGAGCCAGGCCCAGCTGACTACATAAAATCGTTGGGTGTTTCGGCCAAGGGCTCTGGCAGTTACTCTTGTTTCCCGAGGGCGAGATTCTATTTGCAGAAAATCATGTTAATGCATGTTAAGTTGTAGAAACGGGACAGCTGAGATCGGATATTGATGAGATTCAGCACTTGATATTTAGAGTATGAACTGCATCTTAAGCCGGTGCAGCTGCTGCGCCCTCTCGCGAACGCCATGCCGAATGGCAATGGTTCATTAGACCCATTGTGAACCTATTTGGATCAGAGATGATATATAAACGATTAGATCGGTCTCACTCACTGTCTGGTCATAAGTTCCCCTCCAAGTCCAATCGTGTTTTCGCCTTTCCCCTCGGGCACCTTGTATCGAACATACCAGCTTTTCAATGACTCCAAAAACCCTGGCAGTGCTTTTTCCACATCGCCGATATCGGATAGCTTGGTCGCAAGAGGGTGACAAACGTCGATGGCAATAACTTTCCAATCTGTCTCCCCTTTGTCGAGCAGTGCGAAAGCTCCAAGTGGCTTCACCTTCTTCACTTCCCCACAATTGGCAACCGCATTTCCGATCTCACAAATATCGAGTGGGTCATCATCCCCTGCGATGCCGGTTTTGTCGTCGATGGTGTTAGGATCTTCCCAGGTCTATCAATGTTATAGCGAATAAAGCAAAGCAATCATAGATAGTAGTCCTTACTTGAGGGAGAGCACCGTAGTTGCAGGGATAGCCATGAAACGGTGGAATGTCTGCCAGTTCTCTTGGTTGCCCATTGAGAACATCTTGCTTGATCGGATTGTAAGGATCTTTTTTAGATATCTAAACACCCATGCGTTAGTAGGATCCTTTAGAAATCATCTGAAGATAATAGGGATTAACTTGCCTCCATCTTTGCTTTGCTTTGGTGAGGTATCTCGACGATCATATTCAACGTTTGACATTCGGAATCTGCAAATAAAGGAACGTCATGCCACGGCGAGATTCTCTGGCCATTTCTCTCAAAGAAGAGGTAATTCGTTCCATGTTCAGAAGTGCGGGTTACCTTGATTTCGCTATTCGAAGTCATTTTGCGTCTCGGTGGGAATGTACTCAAGTCTTGCACTTTGCTCATCGAAATGTGCTTTTAGTTGAACGTGACATCATTGTGTCACTATTTCGTCATGAATATAGTTCTGCATCGACGGTGGCTTTGGCGGGCAGTCGAATTATCGACAACTCTCCAAATAATCCATTCAAGCAATATAGTTACTGGAAAAATGACATTTTCGGATAAAGTCCACTCTCTCTTCACATATCTATTTCATCGAAAGCAGAGTACCCAGCCCGTAGTACCCTCCAATCAAGATCAGAAAAACGGTGAAAGAGCAGAATCCTCGAACAACGAGCCATACTCGCAACGAAAGTCGGAAACCTACAACAATGATCAGTTTGGCGCGCTCAGCGAAGTCGCAGCCTCCGAGCCAGTTGAGCAGCCCCCGGATGAACAACGGGCTCGCATTCCCTCCCTAGAACAGCGGTTATCCAAAAGTACGCATCAGAATGGCAAAAACGAGGATAGCGGATCCTTGAGTGAGGTTGCAACGCCACAGCCTATACGGAAGCGTTCGGATGGGGAAGAAGAGAGGCTATGTTCTGCTTGAATGTCAGCTGCTACACTATTAGCCTCCAACAAGTAATAATTTTACGCTTTTTTCTCCTGCAAGGATGTTTCCTTGCTACGTTCTCATATACATGCCAGTTACGTCATATATTCGTAACTGTAAGGCGAATTGAATATATCTACGGAGTAGCTTGCACAGCACTTGTTGGCAACCAGCAGTAATTTCCTAAAAACATCTCCGTCAAGATTCACCCATTCAAAGGCAATCATTCTTCTTTCGCATGATGATCCGCTCAATTCGAGCTGCCCAACGCTTAGATTCTCGAGGGAATCCTACTGTTCAAGTTGACCTTAGCACCAACAAAGGTAGAGCATCAAACTGACTATTGCAAATCCGTCTTTTCTCTAATACCGAACTAGGTACATTTCGTGCTATAGTCCCTTCAGGCGCCTCAACAGGTACGAATGAAGCAGTTGAGCTACGGGATAAATATACTTCTGTATATGGCGGCCGTGGTGTACAGACAGCTATTTCGAATATCGAAACAGTCATTGGCCCCAGTCTGGTTGAAAGCCGACTTAGAGTGGATACCGACCAGAAGAAGATTGATCAGGTCATGAAGGACTTGGATGGTACAAAAACCAAGGGGAAACTTGGAGCGAATGCTATTCTTGGTGTGAGTATGGCATGTGCTCGAGCGGGTGCAGCACACTTAGTAAGTGAATAGGTTGAGTGTTAAAGTTGAATATGGCTGATACTTTCAGGATGTTCCTCTGTACGAGTTTCTTAGACGTGAATCTGGCGCTAAGAAGCCATTCGTCATGCCTGTTCCATTCTTTAATGTCTTGAATGGAGGTGCGCATTCGGGCAATGAAATGGCATTCCAGGAGACGATGATCGCTCCCGTCGGGGCCTCCTCGATTACAGAAGCTATACAGATGGGCAGCGAAGTATATCAGGAGCTGAAAAAGGTTATTGTTAAACAGTTTGGACTATCAGGTGAGTTCACCATGCTTCGACAGACCAAAAAAAGAAAAGAGAAGGCGTTGTTAATTCTTCAATCAAAGCTATCGGTATTGGAGACGAAGGAGGTTTCGCCCCACCGATTTCACGGCCTAACGAAGCACTGGACCTCCTAGTTCAAGCAGTTTCTAACCTAGGGTATACCGGCAGGATCAAGTTTGCAATCGATCCTGCATCGAGTGAGTTTTTCCAGGCTGGTAAATACGACATTGGATTTAAAGGAAATTCAAACGTGAAGAGCCCCAAAGAACTCATGGATCTGTATCGGTCTTTGCTGGAAAACTACCCGATTATTTTACTCGAAGACCCATTTGCAGAGAACGACTGGGATAGTTGGACCGAATTCAACAAAATGTGTCCAGTCGAGTTAGTCGGCGATGACTTACTTGTCACCAATACCGAATATGTGCAAATGGCAAGGGACAAGAAAGCTTGCAATTCGATGCTGCTGAAAATCAACCAGATCGGAACCATTTCGGAAGCAATCGAAGCGTTAGTTCCCTATTTTCGGATATGCTACTATTACACCTACTAACTACTTGCAGGGCAAATTTGGCCTACAGCTTTGACTGGGGAGTTTTTGTCTCTCATCGTTCAGGCGAGACGACGGATGACTTCATCGCAGACTTGGTGATAGGATTGCGGACTGGCCATATCAAGTCTGGCGCACCTTGTCGTGGGGAGCGGGTTGCTAAATATAACCGGCTAATGGACATTGAAGCGGAGCTTCTGGCACATGGGGAAGAGTGCCTATATGCCGGCTCACAATTCAGTATGGCGAACAAATTATAATGCTCACCTAGGTATTCCGAGACTTCATCTTGCATTTCTGTTACGTAGTATGCCTCATGCCTTCAAGCAAATAATAAACCTGCGCTTGGTCATGCGGAACTGCCACTGACAATACCTAGACTTGATATATATGCATCGATGAAGCTATATCAACAATCGAATTCATCTCATCCGTGAAATAGCCAAAGGCGAATCAACATCACCCCACTCCCCATCAAAGTCATCCAACTCAAACTCCTCTTCACCCAGCGACGGACTAACATGTACAGCAGGAGATGAGATAGGACTTAGCGCCACACGTGGCCTGGACTTGAAGACGCTGGCGTACTCAGCATCTTCTTCAAAGAGCTTGTCCTGGGGCGTGGATGCGCCGGAGCGACCTGTAGATGGATGTGATAATTTCCGCGGCGTCTCGAATTGGTTCACGGAGAATGAAGTCCGTGGGCCACGGCGTCGAGGGCGGGGCTGTGCTTCATGTGTGGAGGGAGGTGGGATTAAAGACATTGATCTGCGGGTGCGTTCAACCAGGGTGTAATTTGAGGTTGTTTTGCTTTTGAGGGACTCCGGGTCTGGTTCATTCTCGGAGGAGTCCTCGGAGTCTTGGTCAGGAGAGAGGCGGACGGTTGGTGTGGGCAGCTTATCCTCAGCCTCGTGGGTCGGAGCTGGGGAGTCAGCTTTCGGAGACGATGGAGAGACTTCAGTACCATAGATCGGCGATGGTGGCTTGTTATAGTTGTCGGCGGTCATTTCTTCAGACGGTGCTGGTTTGGTGTCGCCACGTCTGGCATTCGAGCGAGACTGGCCATTGATACGAGTAACAGCTTCATTCACTGTCGACATGAACGACTGATCCGCCTCTTTGAGCACCCTTCTACGATCATTAGGCTGCCGAACAGCCTTCGATATGCTCGCAACGGTCAGGGCTTGATGATCCCGGAATAAAAGACGAGGCTCTTGAGCTTCCGAGCCCCCAAAATTGGGACTCCCATATCGTGCCTTACGAAGAGAATCGTTGAACTCGTGCCACCTGCGCAGCCGACTCCGCAGGCGCAGAACCCGAGTCTCCAAATCAATCACCAGATCCGGTTTTGGACCAGTCTCAGGTCCATCCTCAGTCGATGTCGTGGCTCGGGCCAATGCCTGAGAAAATGGAAGTTGTAGAAAGGCATCCGTGCTGCTTTGCGAACCCCCGTCGAGTAAGGCGGTAGCCCACTCCTCATTACCCAGCCAATTTGCTCGAATCTCTCGAGCCAAACTTTCCGAGTCAACCGGCGGAGAATCTCTATCATTTGTATATTTCTTGGCACGCTCGACAAGTTCGATTTTCTTATCGTCCAGTAGCCGCGAAAATTGGTCGTATGTTTCGTGCACCCGAGCACGGTGGACCCCCGCTGCATTGAGAGAGACTTGGTGCGCGAGGATCAAAGGCAGTAAATTCTGATACTCTACCGGCGTAATAGAGCTAGCAGTGGATAGTTTCATAGTGAGGTTCCAATGCATCTCCCCGGCGGAGACTGCCACGAGCTTCCGCAGAACAGCGGTGGAGAAGACGGCGAGCAATTCGTCGACTTTCTCACCTTTACAGTCATCCAGCATTGTTTTGCGGAGAGCAACCTCTCGCCCGAGGTCGCCGTTTTTCTTCAATTCCGTCAATACACGGAACAAGGCTGCGCGGAGGTTGACAGACTGCAGGGGTTCTAGCGGGGGGAAAAAGGGACGAAGTTTCTGTAGATCATTAGTATAACTGTCTTATTTGATTGTTTGCTAATCCGTACATTGCGTGCACTTTCAGGATCCCAGATAGTACAGAGATAGTACAAGGCCCATTCGATGAGACGAATGCGTTGCCGTTGATTCTGCGACGAAGGGGACAGCGATCGAAGTGTGATGTCAGGCCAGTCCTCGCGCTGATCAAGTTGAAGTAGCTTCAAATTGCGGATGAACACTGTTAGTTGAGATGGAGCCGACCAGTCAAGGGGCTTTGGCCGTGCTGGTCTTGTGGCAGCCATCGTGTGCGTACAGAAAATAGGTTGATGTAGTTCAGTAAATAGTCGGGCGTCAACAATCGATAAGGGGGTTTTGCATTGTTTGTCGCGTCTATCAATCTCCAGTCCCACCTTCTTTCTTCTTTCTTTCCCTCATTTCCTCTTCCTCCTCTCATTCTCTCTACCTCTCCACTCATCGCAGCCATGGGATCCGACAACCCCTCCTGGTCCCCGCATACCGGTCGGTAGAACCTCTAATCCGTCAGAACTACAATTAAACATCTCTATAGTGCTGCGTACCCTCCCGCACCCACCAGAGGAGAACACAACCACTCCAATCCCCTTTTTCCACCTGATCGAGCGCCTTAAGACGACCAAGCGCGAAGGCTGGCGCCGCTTCGGCATCGATGGCGAGTCGATCTCGGACCACATGTACCGCATGTCGATCATGACGATGTTTGCCCCGCCAGAGCTGGCATCCAAGATCAACATCCCGCATTGCACCAAGATGGCCCTAATTCACGACATGGCTGAGTCGCTGGTCGGCGATATCACCCCAGTCGACCTCCACATCACCAAGGCTGAGAAGGCCCGCCGTGAGGCCGATACCATGGACTACATCGTTACTACCCTGTTGGGCAATGTCCCCGGGGCCGCATTATCCGCCCAGGATATCAGGAACGTGTTCCAGGAATACGAGGATAATGTCACGCTCGAGGCCCAGTTTGTGCATGATATCGATAAGATGGAGCTTCTGCTCCAGATGGTCGAATACGAGCGCTCCCACAGAGTCGATCTCTCCGAATTCGAACGTGTCGCTAGTCGTGTCCAGTTACCGGAGATCAAGGTCTGGGCTGAGCAGGTGGTCAAGGAGCGCCCGAAGCTCAACTAAACCCGTCGAGGAACTGGGTATTTGGGCATCTGCTACACTTACATTTGGGCGTTTGTTTACTGGGCTTTTTCTTTCGGGGGACCACCCCCTAGATACCATAGGGGACGAATTGCGATGCATGATGAGCAATGACTGCGCATGGCCTTTGGGATTTTAGAACGAATCAATTTTTGGCATGGTCATCTATCCCAATGTAGCAGCGTGTCAGTGTAAGAACTATACAATGAATGGAAAGCATCAAGCTCAATCCACCGGCTCCTTCTCCATCTCGCGCGCCAGCATCTCCGCCTCATCCCTCATCTCCTCCTGACTGCGTGGCTTGCGCTCCTCATTATCCACAACAGGGAATCGAGGTCTGGTCTTCTGCCTCTCCGAATGGGCACCCGCATCTCGAAACGCCTTGCCGACATCCCCGTCCTCCCCGTCTAACAAACTGTACACTGCATCTGTCCCACCGCGGTGATCCAGATCCGCCGCCTTGCGCGGGATAATGTGTGCATGAGCATGCGGTACGCTCTGACCGGCGTCCGCACCGTCCTGGACGGCGATGTTCAGACTCGAGGCGCCGTATACCCGTTCCACCATTCGCCCCACGCGCCGCACTGTAATGAAGAGGTCGCTCGTTTCGGCGGGGGTGAGATCCGCGACGCGAGGGACGACGCGGCGCGGGGAGACGAGGACGTGACCGGGGAGGATTGGTTTAAGGTTGACGAGGGCAAAGGAGAGTTGTGTTTGGTGGAAGACCTGTTTTTGTAATTCGTTAATCGGATGGCTTGGAGGTGTTGAATAGCAGAGAGCGTACTTGTGGTGTGACAAGGAATGGGCCAAAGTGAATTGGCGCGGCGCCTTTCAGCGCCGGCATGTCTGAAGATGTGTTGGACATTGAAGGTGCTTGGGTTGCGGGAAGGCGAGGTTGGTGGATGTCGATCATGATAAGCCGCTTATCAAAGTTCGGGGAAATTGTGAGAATGTTTTGACTGCATGTTCCTCATGTACATGTACGTGCATCTGCGTCAGCAGGAGAATGGGTATCATTGACATTGACCATGAAAAACATCCTGAGCTATTGTTACAATAAAAAACGTCGTCACACTAAATAAACAGGGGGTTCTGGGGCATTAAAAGAGTCGGGACGGGATCGAGGCTTAAGATCCGGTCTTTTCCTCTGGCTTCGCTTCGGTAGAAGCTTCTTCACTTTCGACGGTTGTTTCAGCGGACTCGGTGGACTCCTCAGTGGACTCAGTGGGATCTTCGGTGCGCTGCCCGGTAGATTCTTCGGTAGACTCCTCGGGTTTGGTATCCTCGTCATCCTGTACTGCCTGTTCCGCCTTGTCTGCTTCTGAATCCGCCTGCGGATCAGCCGGTTGCTGCGCCTCTTGCTGTACATCCTCCTGCGCCTTTGAAGTAAAATTAGTCGATTCAGTGGATTCCTCTGCAGCGACTGGCTCCGCAGTCTCAACGGGCGTCTGTTGTGTCTCCTCGGCCTCCTCGGCCGCTTCAGGCATCGGCACCGAAACGGGCGAACCCTTCATGACATCCCGGAGCGGAGCGGCGTTTTGTGGAGCTTCGTCTGGGTCTTCCGCACTTTCTGTGATCGTCGTGACGCGTGACCCAGTCGAAGGGCTGTGCTTGTGACGGCGCGTGGTAGCGCCGGTATCCACGCCGCCTACGAAGGGGTCGTCATTATCCTTGCGCAAGATCGTCAAGCGCTTGCTCTCGACCGGCTCGTCATCTTTGGACTGCACGGCATCCGGGCCTTCCGCCTCGGGAGGAATGGTATAGTTATCCCCCGGAATGAGACTGAACAAATCGCAGACCGTCTTAAAGAAGACATAAAGGCCATCATGGCCCTCCACTTCCCAAAATACGTCTCGATGTTGGAACCAGGCATGCGCGAAAATGCGATACAGTCGACGGAAAATGTTGGTGAGATGTCTCATGCTAGCCTGCGGGCCGCCGGCAGCATCGGAGCCCAGCGTCAGCCGGCTGGGGAAGTATTTGGGCGAGGTAAGGGTATTCGTAGCCCAGTCAAGGGTGTGGCAGCAGTAGTCGATCGCGCAGCATGATTTAGGCGGGTCATGCACAGCACAGAGATACTGCCACTCCGATGCGCGCATTTCGGGACAGGTCTGCGCCGAGCATGGAGGGTTCTCGGCAAAGAAAGCGACAATGAGATTGTTGACTTTCATCGTAAGAAAGCGGCACAGCTCATAGAGCCACAGTGATCGGTCAACACCCTCGGGGGGCTCGGCGAGTTGAAGCGCGACTTCGCGGTTGATCGGGACGACCGTGTCTGATCCTTCAGGTTTGGTAAAGTGGTTGTACAAGGCCTTAAGGTGTTCCTGTAGCTGGAAAGGAGAGTCGAGCTACTACAGTTAGGAACCTGAGGAGCATGCCAGCAGAGGATAGTACACACCTGGGACAGTGGAATCAGCGGCGGTCCAAACGCCATGTCAGCAGTCTTGGTGCCGGGCCGAATCCTGCGTGTCGAGCCATCGTCGTCCAGGCCTCCTACAAACTGCTCTGCATCTTTGCCAGATGACTCACCCGAAGGCGATCGGGGTCCGATCTGGACCTCTGTGAAGGGAGGAGGACTGGGGAGTCGCGGGGAGCTGGACGGGGAGACACCCGCAGCAGTCATGGCGCGTAAACAAAGGGGGTTGATAGAACGGGGGTTGGAGAAGCGGAAAGTGAAATGAAAGAAACCGGGAGTAGTAAAAGAGTGGAAGGGAGCACCGCGCCCTCGAGAGTCAAGAGTCAATCAGATGGCAAAGATCGAGGAGAACATAGTCCCTGAAGCTTGACTCGAGCTTCGCAGATAAGCAACAACAGATGACCGCGCGTGCCCTAAGCCCTATTAATCCCGTTCTGGGTAAAACAACGTCATCCGCATCTACGGCCCGAGTTCTGCTTTGCAGATGAGCAACCTCTTGTTCTTGTTCTTGTTCTGCAGCGTCTGAGAATTGCGAAACTATGTCTTTTAATATTGACGATGATGAAGCGCCCCCTGAGCTGGTCGATGTGTCCGAATTGCCAGAGCAGCCAGCCTCTATAGAGGAGGAACAGACGCCTCGAGTTCCCATTACCCTTGTTACAGGTATGGAAGGATTAAACGGGGAGATATTGTAATTAAATTGACCATTTATTCCAGGGTATCTGGGTGCGGGCAAGACCACCCTGTTGAACTACATTCTGACGGAGAAACACGGCAAGAAGATTGCGGTGATCATGAACGGTTCGCACTCTCGGCTGAAGGCGTATGAATCATACTAATGAAACTTGTAGAATTCGGTGACTGTAAGCTTTTGAAGCAGAAAACATGGCTTTCTCCTTTCTAACTTAGATTCTTCAAAGCATCGGACATTGAAAAGCCCTTGACGGTAAATGAGGGCGGTCAAGAAGTCACCGAGTGGATGGAAGTCGGCAACGGATGCATCTGCTGCTCAGTGAAGTACATAGTCACATATTTCAATGGGGATAACCTTGTATACTAATAGCAGTCACAGAGACTCTGGTGTCATGGCCCTGGAATCCCTCATGGAGCGCCGGGGCACCTTCGACTACATCCTGTTGGAAACAACCGGCCTCGCCGATCCAGGCAACATTGCCCCCGTCTTCTGGATGGACGAGGGACTGGGCAGCTCGATCTATTTAGATGGGATCGTGACGCTAGTCGATGCAAAGAACATTCTGCATCTGCTCGACGAGCCCGCCCCAGAGGAAAAGGCCGAGTCCCATAATGCCGACCACGATCACGGTCCTGGCCCGGTGCTCTCCATGGCGCATATGCAGATCTCCCACGCGGATGTGATCATTCTGAACAAGACGGATCTGGTCTCTGCGCAGGAACTGGAAGCTGTGAAGGACCGTATTTCGTCTATTAACAGCGTTGCGAAGATTCACGAGACGGATCATAGCCGTACACCACAGATTGAGGGTGTGGTGCTGGATTTACATGCGTATGATCATCTGGCAGACTTGGACTTTAGTAAGAAGGGGCATAGCCATATTGATCCGGTGGGTTCTCACTCTTTTCTTTCAGAAATTGGGTTAGAATTGACTCGATATACAGGCTATTTCCACTTCTGCTATCCTCACGCCTCCTGTCTCTCCTACGAAGGTTCCTAAGATCGACGAGTGGCTCCGCTCAGTGCTCTGGGAATCGGTACTTCCCGAGTCACCTAACACACCACCCGAATCTCATCCTACAAATTTTGAGATCCACCGACTTAAGGGCATTGTTTACCTTGAAGATGGTTCAACCAAAATCATCCAAGCCGTGCGAGATGTCTTCGAGCTCCGGGACTCGGAGCCCTGGCAGAAGAATGATAATGAGGTACAGTGCAAGATCGTTCTAATCGGTAGAGGCCTGGGACCGAGTGTAGATCCGTGGCGAGAGAGCTTCGAGTCTTATGTGCATGGTAGGTAGAAAGATTATCACAATACCAAGACAAGCCTACCTAGGTATACCCCCGGCGATGTGCCTTTGTGCTTCAAATAATTGCATTGCGGGTAATCAATCAATAGGAAGAGTAATACAGCTATATCAGCCAAAAGAGAGTAAAATCAGTCAAAATACAGGCAAACATCTTTGCAACAGTGCCAAACAGTAAAAAGCCTCCAATTCAGAATGAGGGCACAACTTATAATAGCGCAAAAGGAGAACAAGACATTGAATCAGAAAGAAAAGAATCAAATCCACCAGAGAATGCAAAGACTTTTCTAGACGCCAAGAGTTCGCCGGCTTGCGCCGTCGGTGCAGATGTCTGAAGAGCTGTGCTGGAACGCGGCAATGACGAAGGGTGAACTATACAAGCGAGAAACGAAGAGGGTATCGAGCGGGTGACCCTGAACTTAGGGCCATTCGAAGAAATGATCTGCAGTTGTGTTGGTAGCTATATAAAGCCTTTCACTGGAAACGAGATGGAGCCTTAGATACGGCGGGGGCGGCTTTCGCTGAAGGCGGGGTTGATGGGTAAGAGAGACTCGGTGAGAAAGGTTGTGAGTCTGTTGTGACTGGACTTGGGTCGCTCATAAAATGAGTCAGTGTGCTTCGGTTCGTTCATAGGGAGAGGTCTGGACCGAGAGACGAAAGCAGGGTTGATAGGTAAAAGTGACTCGGAAAGGAAGGTGGTAAATTTGGAGTGGCTGGACTTGGGACGCTCTGGAGATGCGACGGCATCCTTTGCACCAGGGACAGACCTGGGTCGAGAGATGCTGAAGGCGGGGTTGATTGGAAGGAGTGAGAAAATGAGGGATTGTGATGACTGAGAAGGCCTGGTTGCCTGTGACTCAGCCAAGTTTGTCTCTCGACTGGGTTCAGGTCCCTGTTCATTCACTGCAGGGGTTTCCTGAACTGGTCCATTGGGTTCAGGTAGGTTGGAAGAGTCATTTGAGGATTGCACAGGGCCCGGCGCAGTTGGTACATTGCAATTTGTAGAATGCGGTACATCTTCAGCTTCACGCTTATCGGGTCTGCCAGATCCCTCCAAGGTTGACGTTTGCTCTGGAAGATGAGCCATGGGGCCATTGCTCATGGTATCCGCCCATGCAGATGGCACGGCGTTCTGCACTTTGTTCTCTTCGGGGATGTCAGGCGTGAGATCATTTGGAGGACCGGAGGAGTCCCAATATCCGGCGAAAGTGTGAGGCTCATGGTGGTTCAAAGTGGATGATGAAGAATGCCCAGAGGGAAAGTTGGCTCCTGCATTGGACCCTGCAAGTGTCGGGGTTGATCGTTTCGCTTGGTCATGGCCATCAGAGATGGGCTTTCGTGAATCATCGTGGTGCGTGTGTGCATACTTCTCGAACGAGTGCTGGGGACTAATTTGATTGGACGTGAGCGCAGGATTGAAACCGTCGCTTTTTGTAACGAGCGGTGCTAGGCTGCTGTATGGTAGTTCTCGGACCCGATGTGCCGGGTATGTCTGTCTCGAGAGAAGATCTGGAGGGAAGAACGAGAGGAGCTCTTTCGCAGATAGCCTGTGTCGCGGAGTCGGGCTAAGGCAAATATAGACCAGGCGTCGATAGTAATCAGGCACATCCATCTCACCCAGAAGCAAAGGACGAGGTTGTCTCTCTGGCTCATCCTCCTCCATGGCCAAAGCCCATAGCGTCATCCCAAGCTGGTATAGGTCCGTTTTCACTCCAATGTACATGGAGATGCGCTGGTTGCTTTCTATCTTGGCGGCAATCTCTGGTGGTTCCCAGCCAACGGGGCAGCCTCTGCGATTAATGTCGATGATCGAGGCATTGTCGTCTGCATCCACCACGATGTTCGATAGCGTAAAGTCTCCTTGGACATAGCCCGATTCGTGGATCTCGCATAACCCCTGGACTATCTGTCTCGCCCATACTTCTCGTCTCGTGAAGGAGATTTCTCCGCGCTGCTCATACAGAATATCGACCAGTGCACCCTGCTCGGCATAACTGATCAACAATCCTTTGACCTTCTCTTGGCGCTCGTCGACCACAATCGCTTCCACACCGATCACGTTGGGTGAGCCATTGAGAGCATGGAGGGCATTAATCTCATAGAGAAACTCGTCCACGGTATCTGGGCCCGGAATCTCCTTCTTGATATAAGCCTTGCCACCTAGCCGAACTTTATAAACAAATCCTGACAAATGAGACTCGAAATGTAGGAAATGCTCTGGCACGCATCGGGCGCCCCGTAAATGTCCAATGCTCGAGATGGGCGGGTAAGAAATCGTCTCGTTCACGTCCTCTGTCACATGAACGTGCAAGCGACCATCGCGTGTTTCGACTTTCAGGTTCGTCACGGTATCGTAAAACTGGATCTCGGGGAGTGATTCACGAATCGACTCGTAAATACGGGCGCACTTATCGCGCTGGTACGGCAACCCTTTCAGGTCCTGCTCGAGCGAATCCGGCGGCGAATCACGGTAGTCACACGAGATTGTCACACGCCGCCATCGAGTCGGGGTCTCCGCATATGTAACGAAGAATTTCTCCCGCTCCGACCGGTCACGGAAGTGCATGCTCAAATTTAAAATCCATCGCCTTTCCAGCTCCATCTCGAGTGTGTCAAACGCCGGGGGCTCTTCATTAGGCGCATCCGTCGTCACGTCGGGGGTGGGGTTCCAGGCATGGAGATCGTGCTCATCCTCGTTTGCGGTGCTTTCGGAATCTTCGTCGACCGTGGTAGCGGACGGGCCGAGCCACTGAACCTCTGGCGCGGAGAGTCGTGGGTCCACGTTCGGCGGTGGAGACCTGGTTCTTTGGGCACTCAGCGGGCGGCGGTCGACGGAGTGTGCACGACGATGTTGAGGCTCCAGGGGCGCCAGGCGATCGCGTGATTCGGAATTTCGACGTTTAAAGGTAGTAGAACGAGGCAGACCGACGCCGACTCGGCGCGAGAGACGGCGGGTCAGGTTATCGTGCTTGGATCGGAGGCTGTCAGTGGAAGAAGCACGGTGGTGTTGGCGGTCATTATTATCGTGGGGGGAGGATTCATCGCGGCCCAGCCATCGTCGGAGCCCCAATCGATGCCACATGCTCTGTTTTTGCCCCTTTTCCTCAGAAGGTAGACCCAGCCGCGTTGGGCTACAGGAGCTGTTGGCAAGAGAGATGGCCATACGGTTCGTTTAGGACAGGGAACGACTCGATCACCCCACTGGCCGAAACTCCAGCCATAAGAGTTTGGCCGGTTCGAGGCGCGATTAGTAGGTATTCCTCCCTGTTTATCGGATATTTTCTCTTTTTCTCCTTTTTTTTTCTTTTCTCGCTGTTTCCAACTCAGGGTTGAGTTCTTCTGAGAAACAGGATGGAAGGGCTCGAGGTCGTCAACATTCAAGGCGTGTCACACAACGTCGGGTTGCAATGGGCGCGGAGGCTGGGAAGTTGGTCCGTGACAAGGATTCGGGATGAAAAGGCGGTGCAGAGATGTCGGTCAAGATCTTTCGCGATATTTGTAGAAGACTGATCCTTTTTTTCTTTTTTTTTTTGACAAGAGACCAAAGCGGTTGGAAAAAGAAAGCAGCTGTGGACGTGGTGCGTTGATATCACTGCAAGGCTTCAACGTCTCACAGAAACGGAGCCAAAGGACTATGCAGGAGATCAGTCAAGAAAGTCCTGAAACCCTTGATGAAAGGAGTCCAGGGAGGGAAAACAAATAAAATCAAAAGATATGATTCATCGCGCACAGATGTATTTTTATTTTTTTTTGTGTTCGAGGATGCGTTGCGGCCTGACAACTCTTAACACTCGGTGCCTGATTGGAAGAGGCTACGAGGGAATCAATTGACCACTATGTACCTTAGTAGACAGATCTATAACTGATGAAACAAAAAGAGTGTTACAATGGAGTGGAGTAATATATTTCGTGCTTTTGGGCTGGAGAAAGCTCCATTGGAAATCAACACGTCTAATGAGCCCCGGCAAAACTCCCAGTCAATGCATTCCGTGTCGCAACGACACTGACTCCATGTACATCCCAGAATTACATCAAGCAACTATACAGCAGTACAATCACATATATACCACAGGCAGATTAAAAAGCATGTTACTCGTCATCAGTCTCACCCTCGCTCTTCTTTGGCTTGGTTAGCGCCTTCTGCCAGACCTTGCGGGCGCTCTCGTGGTCAAGATCGGGGAACAACAGGTCAAAGACTTCCGAGTACCAGCTGACCGGGTGACCTTCGATGCCGTCTTTGATGTTCTGTCTGATGTCAGTATTTCTTTCATAGAGCGCAAAATAACTCCAAGGTGACTCACTTCAGGCAGCTCAAGCCAGTCGGATGTGTTGTCCGCAGGGAAGATGACCTTGGTCGCGCCAGCTCGACGAGCAGCCACCGTCTTCTCTCTCAAGCCTCCGATGCGGAGGACTTTGCCCGTGACGGTTAATTCTCCCGTCATGGCAATGGTCGGGTCGAGCGAATGGTTAAGCGCCAGGGAGAGCAGGGCGCTGGCCATAGTGACACCAGCTGACGGGCCTATTTCAAGAAACGTTAGCAACTCCAGATATAACCAGTGAAACACGGTTTGAAACATACCATCCTTCGGAACAGCGCCTTCGGGGCAATGCAAGTGGACCTTGGCCTTCTCAAAGAAGGCGTTCTCGGGGAACTGTCGAGCCATGACTGACTTGGCGAACGAATAGGCGATATGCGAAGACTCCTTCATGACGTTCTGCAGGTTGCCGGTGATCTCAAGACCCGGTCGCGACTTGTGGTTCAAAGCGTTCTCCAGAATACACTCCACGTAGAGCGCAGCACCACCCATGCTGGTCCACGCAAGACCCATGGTGACACCGGGCGGGAATTTGTCGTATAGACGGTCGGCGGTGAAAACGGGAGGTCCAACGTAGTCCTTGAGAGTGTCCTTGCCGATGCTAAGGTGGACGCTCTCAGGAACCTTCAGGGCCAATCGAGGGGTCTGGGTGGTCGATTTCTCGGGCTCAAGAGGGACCTGGGCTGGGTCGGAGGGCTCATGCTCCTTGGATTCCTCTTGGGCAGCCTTACCCTCCTCGGTCAGCGCAGCCTCTTCCGAAAACACGTCTTCGCCAATATCATGAACGATCTTGAAAGCCGCCTTCCGGTACACCTTCTCGATCTGCTTCTTGAGATTGCGGACACCACTCTCCCGGCAGTAAGACTTGATCAGCTCCTCAATGGCATCCTCCTTAAGATTCACATCAACGTCCTTCAGCCCAGTAAGCTCTCGGGCGGCGGGTGCCAGGTATCGCTGCGCAATCGCCATCTTCTCATCGGCCACATAGCCAGAGAGTTCGATCAGCTCCATGCGGTCGAGCAAAGGGCGAGGAATAGTATCAGTGACGTTGGCCGTGCAGACAAAGAGGACCTTGGACAGATCCACTGGAACATCCATGTAGTGATCCAAGAACGAGTTGTTCTGCTCGGGGTCAAGTAGCTCCAGCAAGGCGGAAGATGGGTCGCCCTGGTGGCCCCGACCGATCTTGTCAACCTCGTCAATCAGGATCAGAGGGTTCTCGGTCTGGCACTTCTTCAGAGCTTGAATGATACGACCAGGCAGGGCACCCACGTAGGTCCGACGGTGGCCCTTAATCTCCGCAACATCGGTCAAACCACCAACGGAAAAGCGGTAGTACTGGCGGTTCAAGGCGCGAGCCACTGACTTGCCAATACTGGTCTTGCCCACTCCAGGGGGCCCAACAAGGCAGAGAATCTTTCCTTCCACGGTTCCACGGAGCTTGCCAACGGCAATGAACTCGAGAATCCGATCCTTCACATCCTTCAGGCCATAGTGATCTTCGTCGAGGACGCTAACAGCGTTCTTGATACCGAAGTTCTCCACACTCTTCTGTCCCCATGGAATCTGAGTCAACCAGTCCAAGTAGTTGCGAGTGACGTTGAACTCGGAGGCTGCGGGCTCCAAGTGAGCCAATTTGTTGATCTCCTCCTCAAAGACCTTCTTGACGGCCTCAGGCATGGCGAGCTTTTCGGCCTTCTCTTTGAACTTCTCTACCAGCTTATCCTTGCCATCAGACTCAATGCCAAGCTCTCTCTTGATGCCCTTCATCTGTTCCATGAGCCAGTATTCCCGCTGGCGCTTCTGGATCTTGGCCTCCACATCCTTGGTAATTTTAGACTGTAGTTGGGCGTTCATCAATTCCTTCTTCAAAACGATAAGTGCTTTAGGAAGACGTTCCTCGATGTTCATTGTCTCGAGTACTTCTTGCATTTCGTGAAGCTCGCCGGCCGAGACCGCAGCAGCGAAGTCGGCGAGCTTGGCGGGTTCGTCACTGAGATTTCCGGGGAACTGGTCGGTATAGAAAGCCGAGATCTGGTCACGGAATAGGGGATTCAAGGTGGCGATCTCCTTGCACACATTCACAATTTCACTGGTCACTGCTCGAATAATGGCATTCTTCTTGTCATACGGCTCTTCAGTCAAGTTCTCCACATTGACCAAGCTGACCGGGTATTTCTTGAGGAATGACGTGGGCTCATAGTGATCCTTGGGCGCATTCTCAGGTGCTCCCTCTTCAAAGCTGGCCACAACGTCACCTCTCTTCTCGGTCGTCTTGTCTTCACTAGTCTCGGTTGTCCCACTCTCTTTGGTTTCGTCGGGAGGCAGCAGTGATGAGATCTTGATGCGCCGGTGGGGGTAGAGCACGGCTGTCACACCACTGGATTCGCCGCGAAGGGGGTATGCGGCCGTGATTTGGGCGAACACTCCGGTATCGTAGACGTCATCCAAATTTTCGATCACATCGCCGTCGGCATTATCATCCTTGAACAAGAACGCACCCACATACGGCTGACCTCTCTTCATCATTTCCTGGATCGCGACAGCAACGTTTGGGTCTCGGATCGTGATTGCTTTGTAGAACCCGGGGAACAGCGGGCGTTTCGCGATGGGGATCGCCATTACCTGGGGGTATACGTCCGGAACGGATGGCTTCTGAAGGGCCCTCTCTCCAGATCCTTTCTTCCCCTTCTTCCCGCCATCGTCATTACCGCCGTTTCCACCACTGCTTGCCGCACTAGGCTTCGAGTCGGCCGAGCCACTGCTAGGCGGAACGGGCGACGGTTGGTCAGGATCATTCTTTCCTTCTGCTTCCTTGGCTTCCTTTTTGGCCTCCTCCTCTAACGCTCGCTGATCCTTCTCACCGGATGACCGGTCCTTTCGCCGCGTTGGGCCTGTCTGGTCCGCATTCTTCCCAGAATCAGACGGCTTCCTCCGGGAGTCAGGGGTTCGCTCCGCTTCCTTATCATCCTGTTGTGTCTCCTCGTATTTCTGGCCTGACTCCTCTTTCTGGTCATCCGGCGGGGGTTTCTCTTTCCGTTGGATGGAGCTTGAGGAGAACGTGCGGGGAGCCGAGGGAAGCACGCGACGGAGTCGGGTTGCACTCAGTGCTGACCGGGTGATCGCATTATTCCTAGGCGAAACTAAAAATGGCCGACGGAGTAAAGGGCGAGGTGTTTGGTGGAGCGCAGCTCTCCAGGGGAGTGTCTGGCCGCGGAGCATGCTATTCGAGACCTCTAGGTTGGGGCGAGTTCGGGTCTGGGAGGGGTAACAGTGAAGTATAGAGCTCGGAGGCAGAAGAATAGAATAGAAGCTCGAACAGCCTCTTCGCACAGCTCCAGGAGAAACGAGGTTGGCGGGAATTGAGAAAGTGGCTAAAGTAGCTCAGGTCCGTAGTCGGACCACTTGAAAGTGCTCCGTAAGCAGGCGGTGTCGGTACCGGATAAACTGGTTTATCCGGGCAAAGGTTCATTGCCGAAGCATCTCGAATTCTGCGCGAAGAAGCCGACTGGTAGAACGATTCCATTGGTTTTTTATAGACTTTTTCGTTCTTCTGTTGATCTGTCCTCCGCTCTTTTATCCCCTTTCCTTCCCTTCCCTTCCCTTGCCTCGCCGGTGCGCGGCTTCGACCACGACGATAGTCATCCAACCACTGCCCGGGTATTACAATCAATGAATTCATCCGCAGCATTCCCTAAGGCCGCGGCCCTTCCCGCTCGCCTGCTGCGGACGCAGCAATGTTCGGCGCAGATAAGCATCTGCTCCTCGGGGCAGAAACGAGGATATCATGCGCCAGCCTCCGCCTCTCCTGCTAGACGTCTGCGGGAGGGTGTCTATAAGAGGAATAACCCCGTTCGATCCTCGGTCAGGGTAGGTAGCTTCCCATATTAGCCAGCACGTCTGAATATAGTTGACAATTGACTCTCGGCAGATCTTCCACACTACTTCCCCTCTGTCGGCAATCCCTGATCCCTATAAAGTCCTCGGCGTCAACAAAGATGCATCGGCTGGTGACATCAAGAAAGCGTACTATGGAATGGCCAAGAAATACCACCCCGACACCAACAAGGACCCGGATGCCAAAAATAAATTCGCTGAAGCTCAAAGCGCCTATGAAGTGCTATCCGATGCCAAGAAGCGCGAGAACTACGATCGATTCGGCTCGGCTGCATTTGATCAAAATGGTGGCTTTGACCCGAATGCCGCCGGAGGCAATCCTTTCGCCGGTGCAGGTGGCTTCCACGGCTTTGGTGGTGGATTTGGCGGAGGTGGATTCGGAGGAGCAGGCTTCGGTGACATCAACTTCGAAGATCTGTTCGGTGCATTTGCCGGAGGTGCTCGCCGAGGTGCCCGTGGCCGGCGTAACCCGTTCCAGGAGCAGATCTTCGTGGGTGAGGATATCGAAGTGCAGAGCAGCATCTCGTTTATGGATGCCGCCAAGGGTACATCTTCGGAGATTGTCATCACACCTTTGGTGGAGTGCGGTACCTGTAAAGGTAACGGATTGAAGGAGGGCACGAAGAAATCCCAGTGCCGACAGTGCAATGGCACTGGAACTCGGGTTCACATGCTGCAGGGCGGTTTCCAGGTTGCCGCGACCTGCGATTCCTGTGGTGGCGCTGGTATGTCCGTCCCTCGCGGATCCGAATGTGGTACCTGCCGCGGAAACGGTGTGGTTCGAGAAAAGAAGACTCTCAAGATAGACATCCCCGCGGGTGTTGAAGATGGCATGCGCATGAGAGTCGCTGGAGAAGGTGATGCTCCTGCCACCGGAACCGCCGCCCCATCTGGCGCCCGCACGCAGAAGGGTGACCTCTATGTCACAATCCGAGTCGCTCCCGATCCCCGTTTCAGCCGTAGCGGATCCGACATCCTTTACACGGCCTCGATTCCATTCACCACCGCCATCCTTGGTGGCGAAGTGACAATCCCGACTCTGGACAATGAAGTCAAGGTTAAGGTGGCCACTGGTACGGGCACTGGTGATCGTATCACTCTGTCCGGGATGGGCATGAAGAAACTTGGCGGCCGCGGACGCTTCAGTCCAACGGGTGATCTGAGGGTTGAATTCAAGGTCGCTATGCCCAAGTACTTGACGGGCAACCAACGGACTATCTTGGAGGTCCTTGCTGATGAGATGGGCGACAAGACGGCCCGTCGAACAATGAACTTTAACAAGGACAGGTAAGTATCATTGATCATTCCGGGGCCTCTGACGATACTAATGCCTTATTTAGCCCCCCAAGTTCCGAGTCCAAAGGTGACAGCCATAAGAACGAGGGCTTCCTTAAGTCTGTCTGGCACAAGCTGACCGACCACAAAACCGAGGCCAAGGATACCAAAGATGCTGACAAGGACAAGGGTGACTCCAGCAAGGATGAGTCCAAGAAACCCTAAACCCATTTAAATTTCCATGTACTTTCATACCATTGGGCTGTATCTACTTCCATGTCTTCATCATAGCGCCGGCGAGATTGGGGACCTGTTCTGCCTTGGGGATGAGGCAAACACCTGTATTACTATGCTAGGTTTAACTATGAAGCTCTCAACTTTCATAGAATAGAGAAATTTATACCTAATGGTCTTTTATTCTGTAATACCGTTAACAAATAACCATAAATAGAGTGTATACTAACGTGTTGTTCTGTTTCGCTTTTGGCGCCCTTCTAGGGCGTCCCGTCAAGGCATCACATCCCACCTGTCACCTTTCTTCTAGCTCGACGACCCCTCCTCTCCCTTCCTCTCCCGTCACTTCGACGTTTCCCTCGTTTGTCGTCTTCAACTCGTTGATTTTGGCCCCCGCGACTCAACTGGATATTCTTGGTAATCATCAATCATCAGGCGCCGACTTTCCACCCTGCCTTACCCCACAGCCTCCTCAACGCACCCTTGGACCTCACCCTTGCTCTCACACCTCTCCTTTACACGATCGTGGATGGGAGCATCCTGCTCTTGACAATCATCCGATCATGGTGCAGTCACCGATGCTCTCGTGCCCACTGAAGCAAACCAATGAGATCGATTGGATCCAACCCCTCAAGGATTACATCCGGCAGACCTATGGCGAGGACCCTGAGACCTACAGCCAAGAATGTGCTACCCTCAACCGCCTCCGGCAAGACATGAGAGGCGCCGGTAAGGATAGCGCCACCGGTCGCGATCTGCTTTACCGCTACTATGGCCAGCTGGAGCTGTTGGATCTGCGGTTCCCGGTCGATGAGAATCACATCAAGATCTCCTTTACATGGTATGACCAAGTCCCTTTTTAACTGCCCTGGACTGGATACTGACTAGACTTACACTGCAGGTACGATGCCTTCACTCACAAGCCGACCTCCCAGTATTCCCTCGCCTACGAGAAAGCTTCCATCATCTTCAACATCTCCGCTGTTCTTTCTTGCCATGCTGCCAACCAAAACCGTGCTGAGGATACTGGCATTAAGACGGCCTACCACTCTTTCCAGGCAGCTGCTGGAATGTTCACATACATCAATGAGAACTTTCTCCATGCACCCTCCGCCGACCTGAACCGGGACACAGTCAAGACATTGATCTACGTTACACTCGCTCAGGCCCAGGAGGTCTTCCTGGAGAAGCAAGTGGCCGATGCCAAGAAACCTGGGTTTCTGGCTAAACTAGCCGGCCAGGCCGCCTATCTATATTCCCAGGGAGCGGAGACAATGCAAGACTTTGTCAGCAAGAGCGTATTCGACAAGGCCTGGTCTATTGTGGTGCAGGCAAAGGCGGCACACATGAGTTCGGTAGCGTCTTACTTCCAGGCTCTTGCAGATGACGAGAGCGGATCTCATGGTGTCGCCATTGCGCGCCTGCAGTTGGCTAACAAGCAGGCCAACACTGCTCTTGGCTGGGCCAAGTCATTCCCCTCGTCGGCTCCTGCGACCTCAAATCTGACAGCTGAGGCCGGCCCAGCTTTGGTGGAGATCATTAAGCATAACCAGTCAAATGTGCAGTCCAAGCTTGCCACGATGACCAAAGACAACGACTTCATTTACCACCAGCCCGTCCCAAACGAGGCGGGTCTGTCAGCAGTTGCTAAGATGCCCGCCGCAAAGGCGATTCCAGTCAGCGAGCTTTATCAAGGACAGGATATTCAACGGATTATCGGTCCTGATATTTTCCAGAAGCTCGTCCCCATGTCTGTGACGGAAACTGCCAGTTTATACGACGAGGAGAAGGCCAAATTGATCCGTGCCGAAACTGAAAAGGTTGAGACAGCAAACGGCGAGATGGCTGCTAGCCTGGATTACTTAAAGCTGCCGGGCAGTCTTAACATCCTGAAGGGAGGGATGGATCAAGATATGACTGTTGATGAAGAGTTCCGCCGTTGGTGCTCGGAGCTGGCTGGTCATAAATCGTTCAACAAGGCTTTTGATGAGCTACAGGAGCGCAAAGCAGAAATGCAATCACAGCTAGATCAATGCTCTAAACAGCTGGACATGGAAGAGAGTGTCTGCGAGAAGATGCGATCCAAATACGGAGCTGATTGGAGCCAGCAACCTAGCGGTCGTCTCAATACGACACTTCGGGGAGATATCCGCACCTATCGTGATACTATCGCAGAGGCCAGTGCCAGTGACACCCAGCTTTCGGCTACGTTCCGGCAATACGAGGCGGACTTTGACCAGATGCGATCCGCAGGGGAAACAGACGAAGCTGATATTCTCTTCCAAAGAGCAATGCTCAAGGTTGGATCTAAGCAGAGCAAGGGCAAGAATGGGATTTCCAGCCCTGCAGAAGGCAGTCTACTGGATGATGTCTATGACGAGGGCGCCATGTCTGTCTCGGATCAGATCAACAAGGTGGAAGAGATCTTGAAGAAACTCAATCTCGTCAAACGGGAGCGGTCCAACGTGCTCAAAGATCTCAAAGATAAGGTACGCATGAAGTGCCAATATATTATGTTACAGCGCCCTCAGTACTGACTAACTACGAGGTTCACAATGACGACATTTCAAATGTGTTGATCCTGAACAAAAAGTCGATTACTGGTCAAGAAAGTCAACTTTTTGAAGCTGAGCTGGAGAAATTCCGGCCGCACCAGAACCGGCTTTTGCAGGCAAACCACAAGCAGTCATCCTTGATGAAAGAACTGACCAAGACATACGGCGACTTGCTCCAGGACAAGCGTGTCCAAGCCGAACAGTCGAAGTATGAAGGTATCACGCGGCAAAGAAACGCAGTGATGGCTCGGTATAAGAAGGTATATGAGGCATTCCACGGTCTCACGATGGGTATCTCTCAGGCTCGGAAGTTCTACAAAGATATGGGCAACAATGTCGATAGCATGCGGAAGAACGTGGAGACCTTCATTAGCAACCGCCGGTCCGAAGGTGCTCAGCTTTTGAGCCAGATTGAGCGCGATAAGGCCACTAGTGTCACAGATCAGGAAGACCGTGAGCGAGAGAAGCTCCGTCAGTTAATGGAGCGCTTGTCCACGGAACCGAAGCCATCATCCACGTCGCCATCCGCGGGCTCTGCTGTCCCGCCTCCTTCCAAGGTCAAGTCACCGCCGCCTCCTGTGCAAGCCCCGGGTTATTCAGCGATTGGCCCTGAACCAAAGATGTCGCCCCGCTATCCTCCCAGCATGCCAGGAGCTGCTCCTCTGTCACACTCCCCAGCCCCTTATGGCCAATATATGGGTGGTGCCCTAGGCTACATGCCCGGCCAACCCTTCCAGCAAGGCGCCGCTGCCCCGCTGTCAGAGTACAACCCCATGGCATACCCCTACCAGACCCCCGTCTCCCCACCACCAAACCAGCAATTCTTTTCCCATACACCTACCCCATATAGCGGCCATCCCAGCGCTAGTCCTGCTCCTTCTGCAGCCGCCGCTGCCCCGCCTTCACACTATATGGCTCCGCAGGGTTATATTCCTCCCCCGCCTCCTCCACGCCCGCAACAAACCCAATATCCACCCACTGCTGGCGGCCCGTACCCGTCTGGGCCTGGTGGGTATGCGCAGGCAAGGCACAAGACACCCTCGCAGTCGCAGACACAGTCGCAGCCGCAGCCATCTGCGTCTAATGATCCGTGGGCTGGTCTCAACGCGTGGAAATGAACATAATGGTAGACATACCGATGAGCGGGTAAAATGGCGGGGGCATACATCTCGGCGTTCTTTTTCGACGCCTTTGATATCACTTGTTGTATTACGGGTTCTGGTTGTTTTAGCTTCGGTTCTTTTTCCTGGCTGGATTGGATGTCTGCGAATTCCAAGATTACCTGGATATCTTATGATGTTATTGTATATAGTGAATGTGAAGATATACAGTTCTGGTACATACTCGTAGCCCGCAATTGCTTCCGAGGTTCATGAGGTTGTGTAACGAGCAGCCATCCGAAGCAGGCGTGATGCCAAAAAGTGCAGCCTAGATAGGTCTCAGGTGGTTTCGGACATGTCCGGTTTAAAATAGTCAAAGACAGAGCACTGTATTGGATGTAGATCATGCGATAAGCCTGGCGCTATATAACCCCGCACTACCTTCCTAGTGAAGGAAGAGACATCTCGTACAAGTTTTGGAACCTTGTCTTTCCTAGGCATATAAGAACTTCTTCAGACTAAGACAGTATTCTTCATTTTATACAATTCATTGGATTTAGTCACTGTGGCTCCTCCATCAACTATAGCAAAGGCATCAAGTAGCTTCATCCCTACCAATGGCGCTTCCACTTTACATTCCGCTTTGCATATATACTCCCGCCCATCAATATCATCTCCCACCGCCTAGTCAGCCGCTCGGAATTGAAATTAAAGGTCCCCTAATCGCTATACAAAGGCTCCTACCACACACAACGTAGCATCTGAGATTTGGAGACGGAGGATTTCCACAGCAAGAAGGCCCAGAGCTCGGTTAACACATCAAACCATATATGGACGGGATGTTTCTCCAGAAGTTCCGGGTGATCTAGTGTGATGGATGAGTACTTGGGCTTGATGCCAGAGAAATATCCGGAGAGGTAAGTCTACATCTTGATAGACGTAACTAGCTCCAATATCATGATACCATATTCAATGATCGGACCCGGATAGTTACATCCAGGCGCTTACATATCATACAGCCCTTCCCTATGAAAAGTCCTAACGCGACGTAAATGTTTCCCGCAGTTCTAGACAACCTACCAGATGGGTCGGCACGCGACATGGACTTCGTCGACTCTTCCTTCTTCAAAGACCCTAGCAAACGCCTCCCAACACCGGCTGAAGTGAGAGCTCAGTCAACAGACCTTTATGTGAACCCTCAGCCGCAGCCTGTTATATTCGAAGATTCCAAGGTTCTTGTCAAGTTTCGTCCTTGCGTCACGACTGCGGAAGCGCAGTGTCTCTGGATGATCAGACGGGCATTTGGTGACGAGGTTCCAGTCCCCGAAATCTTTGGGTGGCGAGTCGACGAAGACTATGTCTTTATTTACATGGAGCTTATCCAAGGGCAAACATTGCTTGATCGTTGGGATGAGCTCGATGCCCTAAATAAAAGGTCGCTCTGCGATCAGCTTTGTCAGATCATCAACAGTTTACGCCGACTTGAACAAGACCCTTCTGATCAGTATATCGGTAGGCCTCAGACTCAAGTGGAAATAAATAATAAGGATATTCCAACTGAGTCGTTTCAGGTTCTTTGAGTCACGAGCGTCAGGTCTTGGATTATGTTTTCCAAGCATACCCGAAAGCTGGCCCTTTCTCAAACATCCAGGATTTCAATGACTGGTTTTCTTCCTTACCGCAATATCATTTTCCTTTGAAATACGAAGACCCATATAGGGCTCTATTACCAGACAATGGGGATATTAAATTTACTCATGCGGACCTTCACCGAGCAAACATCATGGTCTCTTCCAGCAAACCAGCTCGAATCCTTGCTATTGTTGATTGGGGGCAGTCGGGGTGGTATCCAGACTATTGGGAGTACTGTAAAGCAGGTTACACTTGCTGGTCTGAGAGCGAATGGCGACGAGAATGGATCGACCACTGTCTGCGTCCACGAACACTAGAATTTGACATCTTCTCGGAGTACATAATGGCTATGGGTGCGGTGTGAATTACTTTTTTCTTTGGGATGAATGCTACATGCTGATAGGGAAGTTGACTTACTTAGAAAAACATTGTTGTACTGATAGAAAGCTTTTTTCTGATACCTCCCATTGTTGCCATGACAATATGTATTTTCCTAGCTGTAGAAGATCAATGGCTAGAGATCTGTTCTTCTAGTCCTACAATATTGACAGACAAACTCGAGAAATTTGGCTTCACTTACACCTAATGAGCACACAAGCTAAGAGTTATAGTCTAGGATTATCCACCCTAAGATAATTCAATAATTTCAATGGCTGAAAGAATGTGTTTACTAGCGACGACTGGAAGTTACAAAAGGGATGTGCAACAAAAGAGAGATATGCGCCTAGGTGCGTATATGTGCAAAAGGATGTGTGTGTGTGTGTGTGTGTGTGTGTGTGTAGTGTACTTCTTTTGTTCTTGCGACAGGAGGCCATAGTACCATGCTACCTCGAGGCTCATTCCACAGACAGACCATCATCATGATAGTAGGCGTCGGGGGCTTTAGGGACAGGAATTGATGTGTGCTCAGCAACGTATTTCAAGGCCGCTGGCTCCGGCATGGCAAAAGGCCCTTTGATAATTCTGCTAAGGCTGACTCGGACTCCATGTGGTCCAACGGCTCCAAAGAGTTTCTTGCCAATCCGTAGTCGGAGTAGAGGAAGACAAGCGGTTGCACGCTGATTTCTCTCATTTACCTGGCGAGATCACATACACGGATCTTGTATTTTATGTAGTTAGCGCTCGGGGATGGGAGAAGAGCGACGATGGAGGCAAGGGACCTGTTTAGGGTTAGCGCTGTCAGTGGGACCGCGATACAGGATGCATATGTGTTTTAGTTATGAACAAATAGTTTTGGTCATTCACGGTACATCAAGAATATGGAACAGAATATGTACGAAAACAACAGCGAAATTGTAGAAGGATTCGTCCATTGGTCTCTATATAGAGACGAAATATATAGTGCCATCTAGGTAGGACTGTCAAACCCACCAGAACACCAAGATGATCGATAAATGTATACATGAGTCCGATAGGCGACCTATAACAAAAGCGCCACAAAAAAATGAAACGCCGATGGGTATCTTGAGATGAAGCGAGAAGAGACGAGAGAGGGCATCAGAGGCAGCGAAACAAGAGCACAGCTCGAGCAGCCCGACGTATGAGCAATGCAAAAAACCTAAAGCTGTGCGCTCAGCCCAACACAAATCCAGACCCTACACTATAACCCCAATTGGGATCACCCAAGATCGTAGCACATATAGGATCCGGATTTGTAGCAGACTGAACCAACCCAGCCTCAGATCAATCACACCGCAACTGATCAGCCTTACGGCTGAAACCTCAGCCGGAACTGGCGCCCCCTCCGCTCCTCACGCACGGTATACAGGAACCTAGCAATAGTCTCCTGCTCCGAAAGCCCAGCGCTGTTGAAGTGTTTCCGCACGACCAGCGCGAATTGGTCCTTGCTCACGCGGTCCTGACCGACAATGCGATGCAGACTGGCGTCTTCAACGAAGGACTCAGTCTGCGAACCCGAGGCTGTGGTTCTTTCGCTTCGTTCTTTGTGGGAGGATTGGGCACGGCGGGCTGCGAGGGCTGTGGGGGAGCGGAGACCGACGCCTTGGGAGAGGACGACACGGGAGTAGTCGCTTGAGAAAGCGCTTGGTGTGGGGATTTTATGGACGTGGCGGTAGGCGTGGAGGATATCGAGGGGGAGGTCAGACCATGGGACCTATATTTGAATTGCGTTAGCTAAATAGGTTCTGGGGAGTTTGTGACGTTGTCGGAACGCCCCCTCCCCTAACTCGGATCGTGTACATACTCTGGGCTGTTCGTCCGCTTGCTGGTCATGGATAGCCGGCGCGCTGGTTATTGAGACTTTTTCCTTGGCTGTGCCAGCGGTCTTGCGCTTCGGCGCGGCACTCTTGTGCTCTCGTGTGCCGCTGGAAGCTTCGGACCTCGAGTCGTCCACGACTGCGGCGGTGCGCTGGCGCGGGGGTGCCATGGCTGGGATGGGGGTGCGTGGGGAGGGAAAAATCAAGAACAAATACAGCCAATGGGTATGGAGGATGATTCCATAGGGAGTAATGCCAGTGTCTGCTTGCTGGTCAGGCTGTGGGCTAGTCTCAACGCACTGTACTCGACGAGATTCTCTCCGCTTGCGAGGCGGAGGCGGCTGGCAGAATGAAGTTTCCGCTTTTGGGACCGGACTTGGCTCCGAGATTGCGACTAGCATTATTTGACGTGATATAGTACATAACTGTAGAACGAGCAAGTATCGAGTGATTGCAATATGGTCTAGTGACATGAACCGAGTGAATTTAAAGAGGTTTCTTAATTGAAACTCTGGCACTGAGATTATCCATTGAGCCGTCGCCACGACTTATCGCCTCACCGCCCACGGAGAAAAGGAAATTATTCCAGTCGATCTTGACCGCCTTTGGGCCCCATTTAGCGTAGTGACAAGGAACTCTCTGCTTGAGCGATAAGAGGACGAAATTGTCGAAAAACATCTTTCTTTTTATAACTTCCACTCGTGGACGCGCCGAGCTCTCGTAGACGTACTAAAATTGAAAGATTGACACACATCATTTAGGGTACCCCAACTTACCCCGTAGTTAACTTCAGGCCAAGTCACGTGTACTTGTTTTCCCCCCTTTGCGAAGACCTCTTTATTCGGATTAACTTCCTTATCTCTTCCTTTACTAAAGATCTCTTCCAGTCAAGAAACGATAGTTTGACTCGGCCGATTTCCTCTGGCCTACATATTCGCAATGTCATCAGATGCAAAGGGTCCGGCCTCTTTGCCATCCACCACTTCGTCGAGCGCATCAAAACCGGTCAATGATAAACTTCTGTATCGGTCCTTGACACTTCTAGCTATCAAAATACTCAAGCATATTCGACCTTATCGTGGAAGCGTGCTCATGTTGACAGACAAACTATGTGTCAAATATGGCAATCGCGTGCATTTATCTGAAGCATCAACAATGCGTTTCATATCACAACATATCTCTATTCCGGTGCCAAGGGTTCTATGTGCATTCACTCATAATGGGTCCACGTACATCTTGATGGAAAGAATCAAGGGACATATGATTGGCAGTGGCTGGGTGAAACGGAGTGAGGAGTCCAAGACAAAACTTCTCGCGCAATTAGGAAAAATGATACGCGAATTGCGGGAGCTCAAGCACCCAGAGACTATGGGGCTTGCTGTTGCTTCTGTTGATGGTGGATCGCTTTACGACTGCCGAATCCCGGGAGCGTCCTTGCGCTTCGGTCCCTTTGAGACCATCCAGGACTTCCATCGGCATTTACGGACGGGCGTGGAATTCGATCGAAAGCTCAATTCTGAAGCTCAAGAGCTGATCAAACAACAAGCCAAGCCTTGGCCTTTGGTGTTCACTCATGGTGATCTGAGCAGTCTCAACATTCTTGCTCGAGGCGATGATATCGTTGGCATTATTGATTGGGAAACGGCTGGTTGGTATCCATCATACTGGGAATATACCACTGCGTGCCAAGTCAACCCACAGAACTCGTTTTGGATCGATGAGATCGATAAATTCTTACAACCAATGCCTGAAGCGCTAGCGATGGAAAACATCCGTCAGAAATACTTTGGATATCCATGGATGGTTAAATAGGTAGTTAAATAGTTAACTAAATAGACCTGCTTGGTAACTCATACAATGATTTCCTTCTGTTCCATCAAGTCATAAGTTGAAGCCTTGCTCGTGTCAAAGTTGCTCTGGCCATCAAAACGGTGCTGATCTGTCTTTCGTTGGCAATAACCCATTGCCTCGTTACGCACTTTCTCCCACCCAATGACCCTCGTACCTAAGGCTCTAGTATCGGCCTCGAGCATTTCTAGGGCCTCCTTGACCCATCCGACAGTTCCATCCGGGCTGACCTTGTCGAATGGGCGTTTTGCGCAGGATGTCGACCAAGCGGTTTTTATCCGTTACCTTCCCAACCATGATACGAACAAGCAACATGTTGGTAGGAGTAAGTGAACTTTCGCGCTCTTCAAAGAACCATTCAGAGCCCCCGCCGCTCGAATCTAGTTTATTTATCGCATGATAACGGACTCCCGTAAAGCCCTCTTTCTCAACTTTGGGCCCTATCATCAAGGCCCAGTGGTACCTGGTTCGAACCGGACATCAGTATTGTGGTCATTACATGCTGGAGAGATTCTTAATGATGAGCTCACTTGTCTTCATTGCCTGGCATGGTAGGTCTGCCTCCTCGTGCATAAAGAACCACATACAGACGGTCCTTGTCGGCTGGCATTGTGATTGCTATATCTGGCGCTAATGAGGTCGGGTATCGATTGAAGGATTATTAGTAGGAGTATATCATTTTCGATTAATGGGCGGTTTCTTTGAGGGAATTTATATCTAAGAATGTCTATAACCGCTTGCTCTGACACGGAGTCGTAGCCGCTGTCAGACGTGATGAGATGTGATGAGATGTGATATAGGCTGACATTGCCCAGTCTGAACCTCAATGCATAAAAAGTAAATCGGCGTTGAATCCATGTCTTCTTAGACGTGCTATATATCCAAGGTAGGGAATATTATAACCGCTTGACTTTCTGAGAAGTTGTAGCCGCTGTCAGATGTGATGAGATGTGATATAGATTGACTGTCCAGTCTGAATCTCGATACTCCGTAAAGAGAAAATATTGGCGGTGAGTCCATGTATTTGTAGAACATGTTACCGTATTCAGGGGAATATTATAACCGTTTGACTTTCTGGGTCGTAGCGGCTGTCAGATGTGATGAGATATGATAGTTGATATTGTCTAGTCTGAATCTCGATACATAGAATATAAATCGGCGTTGAATCCATGTCTCCTTAGAACACGTTGTACGCGGCGGGTATATAGCAGCGGAGCGGGCGACTAATTCAGACATGCTGTTGGATCAATTGATTGAACGGATGGCATCGTGGCTCTGGCATACATTGGTCAAGGTGACAAACTGGGCAGCGCGAAAGGAGAACAGGACAACGGGATCACCTCGAAAACATTCCCTGTCTTGAATGTATGTCCCATACCTAATGAAATAGTATTTTGGTGCTAATTATTGAATAGGTCCCGGATGTAACATTAGCAAAACTAGTGCTTTTGCCCGGGAAAGTGATCAGGCAATGTCCTATGATGATGACCTATACAGCATGTCGTATCCTGAGGTCTCTAGATAAACAGTCCTTCTTATTAAGACTTGAAAATATACTCTAACAAAGCTAGACACCCTTTTACCTCTTGATTTGATATACCTTACTAAATGGGTAGACGGCTTTTATCTTATGGGAAATCTCCAATGTCAAGCCTGCGACTCGGAAGTCGCCTCGAGCACTCTCTACCTTTGCGCCAACCACACTACCTACTATTCGAGAAAGGAATCAAATCCTTGATCGGGTCGTCATTATAGTACTTCCAATTACGTTTAATAAAGCCTCTGAGCTTGGCGAAAACACTTAAGTCGGGTCAGGTCCGATGAGTAGGGTGGCAGATAGAAGCGTAACAGCTGTATACATACTCGCAGGTAGACTAGACTAATTTCATTCCTCGCGTTATATGAGTAATCAATTGCTTAATTTGTATGCCTTTTGGCTAGTCCGACTGTGCAGCGAAAGGAAACTACTTACAGAGCCGTCTGGTACTAACTAAGCATTGCAGACGTCCAAATCGTTCTGTGTTTTGTTAGCCTGGTGCACCTCCATGCGATCCCCATTAACGGGCAATATCCGAGCATTTCATATATACGGAGTACATGCATCGCAAATCATGAGATTGTCGTACTATGACATATTAAGCGCAAAGAAAATCGATATGATACATCATAGTCCTCAACGTTGAGGCCAACATTCTTGCGGTACATAGTCCTCATCCTTATCGCGCTTCTAGATATGAACATCATTCACAACTGCTCCAATATCAATGAGCAGCTTCCCCAGTTCCGGGAGCTTCGTCGCGGGCCATTCAATTCCCGCCCGACAGCTGTCGTCGGATCTCGGTATCCTTGTACACCAGGATCGTGGGTGTTTCCTTCCGGTATCCCGCAAAACCAACCCGGTTGGAAACCTCCGCAAGTCGGATCATTGGGCGGGACCTCTGCCCGCCGGACCAGCGGCGCGCTTCTCCGGGTGGGGGAATTCGACCCGATTTCCTCAGGTGTTCTGAGAGGTATTAGAAGTGATGAATGGCATATTGAAGTTATGTGTAGCCATTTCGGCCGTATTGCCCATTTGATGATTTGGACCTGTATAGAACACCCTAGGCTATTCTACCGTCAGATTCACTCCCGAGGTGACATGGCTCGCCACATCCGAGCTTCGGAAGAATGTCGGCGGTGAAAATATCGGCGGGTCCTGGACCACGGCCCCAGACGCAAAAAGAAAAAAAAAGTGTGGAGAGGATAGGCGAGAAAAACCAACGCGAACCAAAGAGAGACGGGATCAGAAGCACGCCAGGCCGACTCGGCACGGCAATGCCGAGTGGCAGGCCGAGTGCGAAGGTCGGGCCCGCGGCTCCAGACACGGAATCACATTGGGGTTTAGGGGCGGAGAAAGGCTGTCCAGACTTTACTTTATCTTTCACCGAACATGCCCTTTCGGGTCGAACTCATGCGATTTTGCAGTACTAGCTCCAAGTCGGTTGAAAATTTTTTCTCAATCATTACTCCAAACAACCTCAGCCCCATGGGTGGGTGATAAGTAGTACTACGGATCTGCGGCCACCCGGGCCTTTTCACTCCTGACTCGTCCAGCATCCTAGACTATGTATGTACTGTATCGTGAAGACGGGGCAAAGCCACACTAAGCCCCGCAATGTCTGCGAGAATGACCAGACTCCGACTTCTCCCGGACTTTCCTCTCTGGATATGCTCTTTGCCCCAGCCCTACGGGCTGATTACGCGCCTGAGCCTGGACCTCTGTTGGTCAACGGTACCTGCAGTAGAATCGATCTAGCGGTGCTAGAGCTGCGTCATCATAGCCCCTGGTCTATTATATTATCCCCATAAAAGGGGATGATAACGTCAAAGGCAAGTCAGAAAACGAAGTGCCGGTATGTCGTGACAATCTTGGTATAGCTCGTAGTTGTATTCTTCGGATGACCGGGACTAAGAGGTTCGTTGAAAACCTGGAAGCCCCGTCAGCTGAGAGAATCGATCAGGCACTGTTCACAAGCATCACTATAATAAGCGTCATCGCGCGGTCTGGCGTGATCATCTGAAATACCCGGACGAAAGCCGAGGCTGATAGTGCGTGATAGTCTAGGTTCCCATCACCACATTTCAATGGATGAACGTGACGTGAAACCACTGCAGCTACGATAAGAGCAGCCCCCTTGCTTTCACATGTGAAACTCCCCAAGGCACAAGCTCGGGTTAGCTCGTGGATCTCTGGGGTCTGGAACTGGGTCTGGGTTACCCTTGGAACCCCGGATGATAGGTAACACGTGAAAGGGAAAGTGGCCAGAAAAGCAGCGACGTGTCCTGATTCATGTCTGGGTCTATAATTGGAAACGCGGCTTATCATTCCCTTGGAGGGAAACTGGCTTTGGCAGATAAGCTGACGCCTGGTATTTGCTTATTCCCTTATCCCAGTGGACCATCTTACTAGACACGGGAATATATCGATTATGGGGTATTGTAAGGGGGGGGGGGGGGGGGGCAATTTC